>Ga0209282_1001035_pt1 | contig 14649 bp, 3 predicted proteins | sample Mtrugardesep15_FD_187529 | JGI IMG/M metagenome (GOLD analysis project Ga0209282, IMG submission 187529) | Root nodule microbial communities of legume samples collected from California, USA - M. trunc garden sep15 (SPAdes) (version 2) | ecosystem: Host-associated > Plants > Roots > Nodule...
AAAAAAAAAAAAAAAAAAAGTAGCCAATATTTAGAAAGGAACTAAAATCTTATCTACATACTTTCATATTTTTCTTGCATTATTACAAAGTTTTTTTTATAACAAGTTTGTTATGTAATATGAAATTTGAATTTTTATGTTAACTTTAGATTTATGTGTGCGCGCGCGCACGCGTTTTTGTGTCATATACAAGTTTTTATATATTATAGGTCAAATACTTCTTTGGGTCCTTTGAGTTTTTAGATGGGTCCTTTGAGTTTATAAGGTTTCAGATAGATCCTTTAAGTTTCGAGTTTGTTTCGGATCATTTTTATCCATGATATGTTCTCATCGTCACCGATAAACCTTGAATAAATTAATTCATTGAATCAAAATAGTGGAATCCCATGTCATACCATAATTTTTCATCAACCGATTGTTCAATTAGTTCTGTCTACAAAATAATATGAATTGTTGGTGGTGGATACACTTGATAGGGAAATAACTCATAGATGTTAGTGTGACTCCAAGGAGATGTTCTCGTGAACAGTTATTGAATGGAAATTGTGCCCTTGAGTTAAATCAATTTTTCATAGACGATGAAAGCAAGTTTAGCGGACATTGATGCAAAAGAGAAGATGGTGTGAAAAGGAATAAAGGGAAGATGATGCACAGTTTAAGTGACTATTTAATATATATTTGTGTGTGTGCGAGCACACGCTTGTGCTTGTGTCATATACATGTAGAAATGACTATTTAACTTGAAATATTAAATCAGTTAGATTTATGGAACAAAAGAAAATGATTGAACAGATAATAGGATTATGTAACGGGGCTTCAAAGTCATGCATGCAACTATATGATGAATGATAATGAGAAAGCAAATGAACATATACGCTAATTTTCAACGTGTAAATCTCGTCTTTTTTTAATACTGAAACCTATTAGCCAATTGTGATTATTTTTACTTGTTTTATGAAGTTGTTGATGGTCAAAGGTTCATAGCACAATATATTTCTTTCAGGAACACCGTTGGTCCAGAAAATGTCCAAGCAGTGGCACTAAAAGTATACTCTGACTTCTCTATGTTCTATAGATTCGGGATATTTGGCTATCAAGATAGTTTGTATGTCAACTTGAATCGCCAATTTTATAGAGATTGTAAAATTAGTGGCACAATAAACTTTATTTTTGGGTACGCCACTGCAATTTTTTAAAATTGCCAAATATTGATAAAAAAAAAGTGACATCGATACAAAAGAATACAATCACGGCTCAAGCAGGATACCAAGGAAGACCAACTTGTTTCATATTTCAATTTTGCAACATATCGGTAGATTCTGACATTTTACCTACCTTCAATCATAGGTGATGTGCCCAGAAAGATGGTTAGAGTGGGAAGGGTCCCGACAATATTTAAAAACATTGTATTACGTAGAGTATAAGAATTATCGGTTCCTCTCAAAAAAAAAGAATTATCGGTTGGGAGCGAAGCTAGAAAATCGAGTGAAACAGCCAGGCCACCATTTGTTGAATTCTAGTCAGGCTAGTTACTTCACGGTGGCCAACTTTATTTTAGGGGATCAATGGTTACGTGTGGGGTATCCCATACACTACTGGATTAGGTGATTAAAACACCACTCAATAAAAAAATGTACTTGAACAATAATACTGATAATTATTTTTATAATCATTCAAGAATAGATTGTGTTTTTTTTTTAATCGGCTAATATTATTCACAACGAATGAGTGCAAAAAGTATAAAAGCATTTGCGGAAAAAGCGAAAAAGATAACATACAATAAGTGTCGTATATATGCGAAAAAGAATAGATCGTATTCACTTTAATTTGTTATTACTTAGTTATTTGATAGTTCTTTGTTGGGTTTAATATGGAAACAACCCTTATAATATATGCACACCATGAAAATAGCCACGGTAGAAAGAAAGAAAAAAAAAAAACACAAACTCTACCGCTATCATCTCAAATTCTTTGTATTTTGACCCTCATTGAAACCAGCCATAAAAGATTGATGATGTGTCATCGCCACTATGGAAAATTGAAAAAGAAACCGTGAAAACACCATTAGCAATTGGAAGAAAGAACGGAAGAAGAGAAGATTAAAGATTCTAGGGTTTCGCACGTACAAGGAACTCGAAATAAAATTCGTATTTTGAATTTTAAATTGAACACCATTGAAGAGAGTAACACCGTCAAATACCATTCGAAATTAAAATCGAATAATTGTATTATCAGCAACAAAAATTGAAACAATGATGAGGAATAAGAGCGGGAATAATATAATTCTAGGGTTTTGCACACACAAGGAACTTGAAATAAAATTAATGTTACGAGGTAATTCAAATATTTTGAGCGGGAATAAAATTAATGTTTGAATAATTATTTGAATTTTGTTTAAAATAATGGGAATTTATGAAGTATTTTGTTCAAGTTAAATTTAGAGAATTTCAAATGACACTTAAAAGGTAAGAATTTCAAACTTCTTCATTGTTATAATTTTTCAAATTTTGCATTTTGGTCCTCATTTTTTTCAAAATTTTCAATTTGACCCCAAAAATTTTTATAAATTGACCCCTCAATTTTTCAAAAATTATAATTTGACCCCTCAAAATTTTGAACTTTACAAATTGACCCCTAATTTTAATTTTCAAATTTGGCCCAAAAAATTAAAAATCATAAAAGTTCCCCAAAAATGATGACATTGAAATTTTTTATTACTCCACTCAAACAAAAGTATTGAAAAACGAAAGGAATTTAATTGAATAATCTAAATTGCCTAAAATTTTAAATTTTTTAAAATTTCTCAATTACCTCATCCAAACACACTCTAAACTTTTTGAAAATGCTATTGAGTCATCTAGCCTTGTAATAATAATCAAAATTCAGTGATATATAGTATAGAACATGTCTTTTAACAAGTGTCCTTTGAGGCTCGTCTCGATCAATGCTTGTTGCCAATACTAATCATTTTTCTTACACTCTTAAGTACTTTATTCTCCAACTTTGCATCAATTGTTGCAAATCACCTATCAGAGATGGCCCATGCCGGTCAGATAAAACTAAACTTGGCTATTGTTGTGGTCAGCATTCTTTAATAAAATTAAATTATAATGGTCCATACTCCATAGGTTCCTTTAATGTTTTTAAAGTTTTATTGCTGTTGAGTTTGCCAACTATTTACTCTTTCTATGTAGTACATTTATTTTTCTTGAGGTTTCGCATCATCACAGGTAGTATCATAACCGTTGGTGGCGCACTGCCGTACGTATGATGTAATTCTGGCTTTTCCTAACTAATAGGTATCATGATTTGAAAATACACAGTATCATTGATTCAAATTGGTATCATGCACATTCCATACAGAGCAATTAAATTTGGATATTCATCAAAGACGGATGAACCAATCTTGTTTTCTTTGCCAAATTTTGCACCATTCAGTTAGTCTGGTGCATTAATTCCTTTTGGGTGGTACATTAATATATATAAGACTATTATTAAATTGGATCATGTTGAACCAGGGGCGGAGCCACCCCAGCTAGCCTGGGCTAGTGTCCAGCTCAGCTCCAACTTTCCTTGTAGCAAGCCCAGCCATTACTAAAATTTTTAGTTTTTCCTGCGGATTTTTGGACAAATTCCGCAGGAAACGCATTTCCTGCAGATTTTGTCATGGATTTAGGTTCCCAGGTGAGGTAATACTAGGATTTTAGGATCCGCAGGAAAGATATATCCGCAGGAAACGTGAAATTATCCGCAGGAAATGTGAAATTATTCGCAGAAAGGAAGTAACGTTTTGCGATAATTTTTTTGCCCAGACTCTATAAAATTCCTGGCTCCGCCACTGTGTTGAACCAATCTTTTTGGTGGTTTTATTTCATATATACGTGAGTCTTTTTTTGAAAATGAGCTGGGATACTTAGTTATTCCTATTTATAGTACAATATGATTTGAAAAAGAATTTGAATATAAGAAGAAGCTCATATGCAACGATTATATATTTTTGCATTTTTTATTTTCATTTTAGTAAAAATATTTATGTTGACATAAATACTGGAATTGGGTTCCACGTTAATTAATAGTGTCACTTCAGCATTAATTTTAGAGAAAATTGACAAGAAAGTATTAAATTAAAAAAGGAGAAAAATTTAGAAATCCAAACTACACCAACTTGGGGATACGTTGCAAGAGTAAACGAGCCCTCGCTTGCACGTCATGTTTCATTCAAGTGTTAATGGCACTTGCCTTTACAAGAAAGAAAGCTTTCCTTATAGGTGACGTTCACTCAAAGCAATGTACAGTACAATAAACAACTCATAATAAAAAGAAGAGAGATTAATCACTTTAGTCTCTGAATATGAAATGATTCGTCATTTTAGTCTCTGAATGTAGATAAATTGTAAAATAGTCCCTGAATATAGATTTTTTAGTCAATTTAGTCCCTGAATGCAGACTCTGTTAGTGACTAACATAGTCTATATTCAAGGACTGTTTTACAATTTCTCTGCATTCAGTGAATAAAGTGACTACTCATTTCCCATTCAGAGACTAAAGACTAATTTCCTTAAAAGGAAATGCTAACAAGTGCGTTGAAGATATCATTAACATGACCCTAAAAAAACCAAATTAAGAGTTTCAAAGTTCAAACGAAATCTAGCTAATAGAGCCACAACTACATAGTTGTGTTCTAAATTTAATACTATTATCTTTTAGGACATGTTTGCATTGGTTTATTTTAACTTATTTACTCATGTAAGCATTTATGACGATATTTGAGAGAACTTATAAAAACAACTTATATCGTGATTATAAAATGTTTTCAACTTATAACATGCTAGCTACTACGTCTAGTCCTCTACAGAATTTACTTCACTGCTACGATTCAATATTGGAGTATAATATTTTGCAAAATAGAAAGGAGATGAACCGTTCTGCAAATCTGAAGAGTAACTTAACTTACTAATTCACTAAAATAGTCACATTTCTATGTAAAAAAACCATGATCAACAACTTAAACCAGATAATATTACAAAGAGACATATGATCACATACACGAAGCAATGGAAATTCACATAATGATTGGAACATCGAGGTGGCTGATGGTGTAACCGAATGAAGACGATTGAAAATGAAGACGATCCCGCTGAGAAGCATAATCTTCTAACAAAACTCTAGCATCCCAGAAAACATAGAAGACTGAGGAGATGAATAGCAAGAAGTATGACGTTATTGGTACCATGTTGTCTGAAAACTTTAGCTTAATTTGATGTGAATAATAATGTGGGAATGAAATGCTTTATATGGTTCAAAAAACAGAAATTAAATCACTTGGATAAGTTAGTGTACTTAATAGGTACGTGACAAGAGGACAATAAAGGAAATTTCGAGTAAATCGAAATGGTGTACTGTTAGTGTGATGCCCTTAGCCAAGACACCCAGAAACTGGTCAAAAAAGAAGGAAAAAGCCAAAGATGGAAAGAAAAAGCAATGCTGGTACTTTGGGACTGAATTTCTGGTTTTGAATGCACTTTAGGCACCGTTATCTTTACTCCAAGTCTTATAACGTGAAACTGATCAGCCCTGTGCCCCACAATCATCAATATCAGTTTTTTCAAACCTGATATCTCATCCAAAGGAGTAAGGATTTTTTTATTTTTTATTTTAAAAGGCAAAGGAGTAAGGATTAAGGATCCTCGGATGTCATTTAGAAATAAATATGAACAAGAAAATATATTATAGGTTCTACTATTAAGTGAGTCCTATAATCATTAATAATTTTTTATTTTTTTTCTAAACTTTGTGTGTCTTTAGCTCTCCAAATAGAACAAATGGAGTATGTCATAAATGAAGAATATTTTAACTTCATCCAAAGAGAAAGTAATATAGTGAATCAATTACATTCTCCACTCACGAGATTTCATTTATAACTTTTTTTGTCTCTTGTCAGTTTCACTTGCTATTTGGGTTTTTAGAACACTTCTTAAGGAGGAAGTCTTCCATAGTCACAAGACTATGGACACAAGTTTAAACACACTCACATAAAAGCAAAATATAAAGTTAACTTTATCATTACTTTTGAAATAATTAAAAGAATATGATGTGGAATTTATATTTTGTGAGTGTGCCTAAAAGATTTGTATTTAGGTTTGCGACTATCTAAGAATAATCCCTTCTTAAGATGTTTGGTCATGTTAGTGGTTCCATTCCTAGAACTATTGCATGCACACACTTTGTTAAAAAAAATATATGTAGCCTAATCATTTTCTCTTGTGAAGTACAACCAGTCATTAGAAGGGGGTCTACTAGGTTTTCTTTTCAGTGCATGTGTGTCTTCTGGAATTGTACCTTCTGCTGCTCCTAATTGTGTTGGTGTTTGAACTTAAGGTGCTTGTTGTTCTCCTTGTGTTGGAAGAATGACACTCAAAGGACGAGGAATGGATCCACTTAGTGCAGAAGAACCAGCTTGTATTGCTGCCTATGACACTTTCAAGTTTCAATTACCTCTAAAAAAAACTTAGCAAGAACACTAAACTACATAATATCAGAGCAAACAACTTCAAATAATAGGGCAAACTGGAAAATCATTTCAACATATCAGTTTAGAATTAAGCAAAATTTAAGTCTTAATAAAACAAAGTTCAAGTCAGTTTAGAATTAAGCAAAATTCCAATCAAATCAAAAGTAAAGTTGAACTTCAAGCTAGTATCAAAGCAAAACATAATAATCAGATTTAATAAATAAAAGGTGACATCTAAAACTTTGCTAAGTTATAAATGAATGAAGTTGATATATGAAAAATTAGAATAACATTAAGTTAAAACAATTAAAAAAGATGTAGTGAAGATATTTAGTAGTAAAACAAAATTAATTAAAATTAAACAAGAAAATAACATAAAATTGTATTTAAATCCTAGACAACCGCCAACAAGAAATCTTGAAACTCCACTCAAAATAACATGCAGTGAAGAGAATAGATTGAAAAAGGAGAGAAGAGATCACTAACCACGAGATGGAACAAACTACAAATTAATTATCCCCTAGTGTATTCTCCTTTTAGATTTATTCAATAATTGACATATTTGTTCTATATTATATATCAATAAAACAGTTATTGAACAAATCTAAAAAAAATAATCTTATAATAGTAACGGGAGCGAGTGTAACGAGAACATTCCATCTAACTTTATCAATGAATTGCACCCCCTGTATATAGAAAAGGTTAGCATGGACAGATTTTACAAGCTAACCAGTGGCCGCATTAAACAAACATCAATCCTAGTTGCTACATTATCTTTCCTACTGATTGTCTAGTCAATGGTTACAAAACAATCAACGGAAAACCAAGAAGCATTTTCTACAAGACTTCCAAGAGTAGATTCTTTTACACGAATGAAGTACTTTTTTTTTTACCAAATCATGAATTAAGTACTTATGCAACCCGTCTGTTTGCTTCAAATGTTCCCCTGGGCCATGTAGTAACTCACAACATTTAAACGTTCTTGCATCGTCCCATTTTGTGTTTTTTTACTATCTTTTCCCATTCTATAAGTTTATCACGCGTCAATCCAAACTGTATAAAAACCTTATAAAATTTTTAAAAACGCGTTGAAATATTTTGGATTTTAGAATCCGAATATTGCGGGCAAGAAGCTCATAGGGTGGGAAGAGTAATCGTCCCATTTTGTGTAGCAACCCATTCTTTATTTAATAGAAAAATAACAAACAATTTTTTTTTGGGTGAACCGGAAGAAAAACAAAATTAAAACTAAGTGTTTGGACCTGATCTATGCTTCATCCTACTCATCTTAGCTTGATTCTTCTTGTAAGTAGGAAATCTTAGGACCACATTACTTTCTTGGCAATGATGGACGATGGGCATGGGTTTGTTGCTTTCTGTGCGTGGTAAATGTTGAAGATTTCTTTATTCTTTTTGTTGTGATGAGCGGCGAGTTTGACAAATTTAAGATGATAGCTTTTGCCATAATTATGGTCACTAATTCTGACAATTTCACGGCAAATTCTACATGCAAACCCAACTCTTTTGATGTTCAAAGAGTTGAGGCATACTAATTCTCATCATAGACTAAGTATGGTGCACTTAGTCTGTTATGTGTACCATGTATTCACTTGGGTTAGCATGGATACAGATTAAGAATTATTATGTTCATTTGGTTTCTAAAAGAAAATTACTTTATAGTTGATGTTGGTTGTGACTGAAACTATCAATAAGTAGGTTAAAAAGTTGTGTTTAAAGATATAATTAAGAAACAACTCTATTTGTTGAGAACCAAAATAACAATTTTCAACCACCCAGAACACCATGAAAAGTAATCACTTTAACACCATTTGCCTAATATTTTTTAGTCACACATATCAGATGTGGCAATAGATTTCATAATCTTATCCTGAGAATCAATTCTTGCGAGTGACTTTAGCAATGGATTCTGAACTTTTCTTGTTCAAGCAACACGTATTAATAGTATCTTTTTTTTAGTTTCAAATGTTCCTAAGAAAGTATGTATTGCAAAAATATGACTAGACTAAACACTACACTGAAGTGTTTCTTACATTTCAGAAATAATGTACTTGCCACTTTGACACAATATACTGTGGACCATATTGGATAAACGTGACTTTGACAAAGACAATATTATCAACACATCAAAAGGAGCAATTCTTTATTATTTAGTGAAAGCTTAGTTAGTGAAAGCAAATAAATAATTCTACTAATTGCAAAAGGTTTAATATCTGTCATGTTTAATTATACATAATTGCATATGTACCATGAGTGCATTGCACATTTCTTTCCATAAAATATGTTGTTAGTAGTAAGTTAGCATTATTTATATTTATCTTGAATGAAATCATGAGAATGAGAAGAATAGATAATTTAAACTTAGAATATTTTACCATAAACATATGAGTACAATGGATCACAGAAGAGAATAACTTAAAAAAAGAAAAGATGACATACTAAAGAGAATACATTGGAAAGTGTAAAAAGAAAGAGACTTTAATCTACACTTATCCACAATCTTGAAGACACAATTGAGAGATGTTGCAAATACAAAACAAATATCATCAATTAATCCATCTCTTCAAGTATCTTCTTTTCCATTAAAACCATGATGAAGAGGAAGAACAGTGCACTTAAACAGTAGGGTTACTCCTGAATGATCCAAGAGCTTTAACAGCACCTGCTCTTAAGATGAATTGATGGTAGAAGGCTGCAATGGCTGCCCCAATAAATGGTCCAACCCAAAAGATCCACTGACCACACACAAAGGAACAAAATATTAGAAAAAGTTTCCATATTCCTTATCTTTTTCTAGTTAACAACTTGACAGTGCCAGTTCATTCAATACAAATAATTTATATGGCCTACAAGAATTAAGAGTGTAAACTAAGTATATTACATAAGCCAAAAATATGTGTAAAGCCTATGTTTGGTTCCATGGCCACAAATCAATGTTGGTTTGGATTCACAGTTAGTTTGGCAAGAGCACCGTGCCACTGTGCTTTGGTCAAATCGATGATTCCAAACATGGCCAATTTGATTTCAATGCCGGTTCAATTTTACGAAAAAAACTAAGATTTCTAGCTTTATCTTCAACACAAGCAATTATGGTCCAAACATGAATTGATGAAAATCATTTGTTTTGTGACAAAACCAGCTAGAAGTTAAACTATGGAAAGGGGCACTCACATGGTCATCCCAGGGCTTATCTTTGTTGTAGATAACAGCAGAACCAAGACTTCTAGCAGGATTGATGCCAGTGCCAGTGACTGGGATGGTTGCCAAATGAACCATGAATTACAGCAAAGCCAATGGGAAGTGGTGCCAAAACCTTCACATACAAAACAAAAAACATTACATCCATTGAATTAAAGCAGATACGAAGATATTCCAAACATATGAATACAAATAATTAGAAAAAAAACATAAAGTGACAAAACAAATGGAGGATGGACAGATGGGACATGCAGCATGCATGTGAAGCCCATGATTTTATTCTTTATTTATTAGAAGGATCTAGTAAAAGTATTTGAAGGTATAATAGATGAACCAAAAAAACTGATATTGACTTATCAGGAATAAAGGATGAATCTGGAAATTCCAATAAGATTTACCAGCTCATGACAATGACATTGAAGTCATAGGCACAATAACTATGAAGACTTTAATCTCAAACTTAACACAAATAAATTTTGTTTTCAAGGAACAAATTAGAATCCACTTTTTACAAGTTTGGACATGAAATTCAACCACCTCCACAAACAACTCTCATACAAGGTATGATGGGGACCCCCATATACCACAAAGGCACGCTGCTGTTGTGTGTCATTAACAACATCATTTCATTTGGAAATTACGGTGAAGGAAAGGAAAAAGATAGCTTTACCCCCCTAGCATGTTTAGGTGAACCCAAAAGATGCAAGTAAGCACTGAGAAATTAATGATGGCATTTATATTTTGGAAAACTTACTATCAAAGGATGTTGACTATAAGAAGCCAAGCAAAAAAGTAGGTAAAAAATCATCAACATTGAACATTACCCATAGTATTTTTGGCTAATTTTTTGAAACGCACTATTTTATTTTCATTGCCAAGAAAGCAATTTGATATCATTGTCTTCAAAACTCATTATTATATCTTAAAAAACAAAATACAGAAAGAAAAAAACAACCAAACCAACTCAAACATGTTGATATAATCATATAATACCCAACTTGAGATCATTTTCTTCAACATTAATTATTAGTATTACATTAAAAAAATACTTGGTTCCTCTAGGAATATGTTTTAGTATACCCATGACTTATCATGTTTTTGTTACACATGTGTGTGTATATGATATCAACAGATGATTTGATTTTCAATTTAATCATTGAGCTTCACTTTATTTCTTGTTTAAATTGATTCTTTAAACTCAATACAAAAATTTGATTCTTTAATCAACAGATCAAACTTGTTAATTTGATAAATCCATGTCATAGCCACTTGCAAGTTGCAAATACTTTAATTTCCCTTCCACATTTAGTCATATATACATTCCCTTTAATCAGTATCAGTATTTTCAACATACCTCAGGCAACTAAATCACATGTTTGTATATTCTACACAGTTCGTACAGTACTATTCATACATGCACTTTGAAAAAATGACAACAAGAAAAGGCAAAATAAAAATAAAAAATAAAAATAAAAATGAAAACATACCGGCACATGTGAATCTCTAGCACTTCTTTTAGGATCAGTAGCAGAGAAAACAGTGTAAACCAAAACAAAGGTACCAACAATCTCAGCACCTAATCCAACACCAGTACTGTAACCATCATGGAGAAAATTAGCTCCACCACCATATCTATCAAAGTAAGACTTTTGAAAAGCCTTAACCAACCCAACTCCTGCAATAGCTCCTAAACACTGAGCCACCATGTACATAATTGCTCTGATCAAAGACACCTTACGAGCCAAAAATAGCCCAAATGTCACTGCTGGGTTAATGTGACCCCCTACAATAGATTCATTTCAAACCCATAAATTTTTATACTTTATAAATCACACCTTCAAATAATAGTAACCCTTTAAAATATAAGCAAAAAAACTCTGAAGTTAACATTTTTTCATACACCAAAAATAGTAAAGTATGAACTATCTCTAGAGATCTGAAGAAAAAGAAACCTGAAATTCCAGCAGTGCAGTAAACAAGGACAAAGATCATGCCACCAAAAGCCCAAGCAATACCAAGAATTCCAACACCACCACAAGCATCACCACCAGCTTTAACATCAGTTTGGATACTGTAACCAATGACAGTCAAAACAGTAACGTAAAGGAAAAGTAAAGTTGCAATGAACTCAGCAATAAGGGCCCTGTAAAAGGACCATTTAGTGAGTTCTTCAGCATCAATGAGTGGTGCTGGTGGAGGGTCATGGTAGTCTTTGTTAGAGAAAGAGCCACGTTCAGCAACTTCAACGTCCTTTGCCATTTGAAACAAGAATGGAATGGAATGGAAGTTGTTAGAGAAGACAAAGAACAGAGAAAGGAAGAGAGTTTGTTGATGGGGAAGTGTGGAAGAGAGTGAGAGGAGAAAGGGGTATATATGGTTGAGTTGATAGAGGAAGAGGATAGGACAATTCTCTTTTTTATTTTTTATTTTTTTTATTTACTTTCTCTTTCTTAAATGTGAATCATGGTTTCTCATAAATTAAATTTTTATTTGATTAAAATAATCCGGTAGATAGAAAATATTAACTAATTTAATTTTTTTATTATAAACTTTCTAAATTCTACATAACATCATTTGAAAATATAAAGAATTGACTCAGACTTTATAAATGTATAGTTTTAACACTTCTTTTGCTGACGTAAAGATCTCGTTGATGAATGATAGGTAAGTGTTTATAAATAGTAAGAACATTGAGTTATATTTCACCGAATTAATTTCTAAAATCAAACTAATCTAAATTTTTTATTATAAAAATAAGCTGTTAATTTGAACTAAATCTTAAGAATGCACGTCATTAAAATCTTTTAAGAAAAAAGTTTTCCATCTATGTAATCTTATTTGTCTCAAGAATTAGTTTTAACATTTAGGCATATAGAATACTTTATTTAAAAAAAATAGAAAAAAAACACTTTCAAGACTATTATAGGTGGATATATCTAAATTAATTAATCTAATAATATTTTCATTTGCTTACATACTACATCAATTTGACTAAACATTTTTAAAAATAGTTTTGGTGAACTTAGTTGATAGGAACAATGTATAATATATGTAAAGTTCAGAGTACGATAAAAAAACAATTTTAGAGATACCAAATTGATTCAAAAAATATTGAATTTAATAGAAGATTTTGTGTGTTAGTTTGATAGGTACATTTTGGCACTGAGCAACAGAGCACTATTTTTCTTTATTAAAAATATGAATATTTGGGTTTGATGCCTTTGCTTTCACCGACCCTTGACATCCACCACAAATTGTCACATATACCACCACCTCCCCACCAACACTCCCTTCTTTTTCAATTGCCTGTTTCTATTTCAACATTTTGTCATTTTATTATGTCTTCAGAATCTACGAGTAAATGATAGGTTGGGCTACTTTGCCTTTCATTCACGGGTTTGGTTTATAGACATTTTTCTTCAAACTTCTACAACTACAAGTTGTACATTATTCTACCACATTAATCTTTTTATTTCAGGGTTTTTGGGTTTTTATTTGTCTTGATCTGTTTGTTAAGACATGTTTAGTTGTTGTTTAGATTCTTAAAACTAGGTGCAATGCATATATATGTTAAATAGGTATTGATCCAAAAATATGAAATCTAATTGACTAAACTTTGAACAATTTAAATGTCATAAGGAAATTTTCAATAAACACCTAAAACTTAATTAAATCCTATTCACTTTTATGCCGAAAAAGTCGTGTGAAACTTCTGGTCAATTCCAAAATTTCCAACCCTAGCTACTCTTAACATTAATTGCATCTCTACAAGTAATTCTTTATCAAGAAAGTTATAATGGTGTGATGAAATGTTTATAGTATTTATTTTAGGAAAAAAATAGTTTGTCTCCGTCAAAATAACCGCAGTAAGTTCGTGACCCACGTAAATTCAATACTTAGGACTTGTATATAGAAGAAGGAAAATTTCTTCCCGTGACGTAAATTGAAGAGCTTAGTGACATTACATGTTTTGGAAATCTTGCCAAATTGATTAAGTACTTTATACTCCTAGAAGCTCTTCTTTCAAATAATTGTATATGATGATCACGCATGGTGGTAGATTTGGATTTTATGTATCCTATTCGTATCACTTATATCTCTTAGCTGTTGAGTGAAAATCCCTCATGTTGTTGCATTGTGATGGACCAACCAGTTACTTATTTTAGCGATGCTTTGAATCAAAAAATATCAGAACAAGAGTTGTCATGCCTTATTTAAGATTTATTTTTTCCATATCAATGCTATGTAACAAAAAAGAGGATATGATGTAGAGTTATTGTCGCGGAAGGAACATAAATAACATGTGGATTAATAATAACACATAACTTGTCCATGTCCAAATCCCAGACGTTATAAAACAGTGAATGATTTGTGATTATAAAATTTCAATTGGTACGTTTCTCTGGAATATTAAAAATTGACTAATACCTCAAATTAGTCCTTGAATTTTCATAAATCGGCCAATTTCGTCCCTGAATTTTTCGAAATATCAAATTAGTCCCTGAATTTACAAAATGTCAATCAAATCAGTCTCTCCGTTAAGTTGGTCCGTTAACGGAGGTGACGTGTAACGATAACCTCTGACGAAGCTTACCACGTCAAATGTCACGCAAGCAGGGACCAAATTGATTGATTTTCAGAAAATTTCCAAGGACCAAATTGATGGATTTTCGGAAAATTGGCAACGGCTCTTTCTCTTCTTTGTGAGTAACGGCTTTTTCTCCTCTTCTTCATTAACAGCTATTTCTTCCCCAAATATATAAATTTGGAACCCTAATGTTATAATTCCTTACATAAAGGTCAAAATCCCCAAAATTTCTTCCTCAATTCAAAAACTTAGAACCCTAATTTTTTTAATTAAATTCGAAATTCATAAATCAAGTGGTCTGCCTTGTAGATTCGGTGTTTGTAATTTATGGGTG
>Ga0209282_1001037_pt1 | contig 14635 bp, 7 predicted proteins | sample Mtrugardesep15_FD_187529 | JGI IMG/M metagenome (GOLD analysis project Ga0209282, IMG submission 187529) | Root nodule microbial communities of legume samples collected from California, USA - M. trunc garden sep15 (SPAdes) (version 2) | ecosystem: Host-associated > Plants > Roots > Nodule...
CCTTCCCTCGGAAAAAAAAAAAAAAACAGTTTTGTTAAAAAATTGTGTATAGGAAATCTGATGATGCAAGCACGTGTCTGTTCCAAGTGGCATGAACTTAATTCTTCTTCATCAAAGTCGCAAAGTTCGAATATTGTAAATGAAAAAATATACACTACGATAAATTTGTCTCCTTATATAAGTCTACCTGACTCAGCTCGGATTAATTGTTACTTGTTAGACAATCTTCCAACGTTGCATTACATTACATAGGTTAGTTCAAAAGAGTGGAGGCGGTGGGTCGATTAAAAATCCAAAAAAGAGAGGAATAATTACAAAATGTGAGACTAATGAAAACCTAAGTGTATCACGATTATTGTCAACACAATTACCTTCTGTTAGTTACTTCCAGAGCTTGATGAACTTGTCGTGACTGGCAGAAGCAACCAAACCATTTACAGTTGAAACCGCCAAGGCAGTAATTAAACCATCATGAGCAGACAAAGTCATTGTCTTGTTCTCAGCCATGTTCCACAGCTCCAATGACTACACAACACAACATGCACCAATATCAAACATGAGTTTCTTAATTGCATATTAGAGTAGGGAAAATGACAAAAATAACCAAATTTGCAAATATCAACGAGAAAATAAAGACGTGGACTTGCCTGGTAACAACCAATGACGAGCAGTGAAGGGAATGTTGGATGGAAAACACATGAGTGAAACTTACTTCCATTACAGCTAAGCTCATGAACACATTCCCCTTCAAGAGTCCAAATCCTGACAGAGTCCTCACTCACAGATGCCAACAATTCTCCCGATGGATCCCAACATACAGAATCTATTGTCTTTGTGTGACCCTACAATCATAGTAGGACATTAAAACAACCATTGGTTGATATTTTAAGTTCACTTCTAAAACTATGATGATAACCAGATGAGATAAAAACTGCATAACTCGGTGACCTTGACTCAAGTAGAACTTCAAACTTCTCACGAAAGCATTTGTTTTACCTTCAATGAATATCGGCATGCCTGTGTTTCCACATCAAGTATAGACACAATGTTTTCAGCTGCTGCAGCAAGGTACCTCCCTAGACGAGGTTGAAATCTCATCTGGGTAGTGCCACCCTAATCAACAAGAAAATTGTCACTTTAATACGCAAGCTACAAAACAGGTATCCCCTAAAAAATAAAAGAGAAAGGCCATCTAGGGCTGCAAAGCATCTTGTACAATGGGATATGCACAGAAAATAAGATAAATTGATTAAGATTATACCTTAGAGACTCTAACACAACTGCCATTGTTTATGCTCCAATACCGTATCTCACCATCACCATCACACGAGCATATAAGATCATCTTTATTTGGGTGAAAATCTAGTGACATGACAGATGTAGAATGTCCCGTAAAAGTGCGAAGAGAATACCCAGGCTGCATAGAAAGTATATATACAGTTAAAGCAAAATACCCATTAGAGAAACACAATTCATCTTCTATATAGAGGCAACAAACTATCCAAGAATGCAATCATTAACAACATCCCAGCAAAGATATAGATCTAACGCTCGAATCTAAATACAATAACATGACAACTTTTTAGCCTTTTAACTCCATATAGTAAACATTAATCTAAGCAGCCACAAAATTATGCATAGATTACATGATCTTAAAAACTATGAGGATTACAGCATAATCCATGATAGAATAGCATCTATGTTGAACACAATACAATTTCAATAAACTTCCAATTGCTGGTATCCCAAAATAAGTGTTGGTGTTTACTCTACTTGTATCAAATCATAATCATCAATCATATTTTAGATTCGAAGTCTATAATTTCTCTTAACTCTTCATCTAAAATCCTATAACTGGAACAATCTCAAACTCAAATCTTAGCAGAGAACTATTATAGATATTATGTTTTTCTTGTAAATAACATTAAGAAGATTTGTTATCTCACTAAAAAAATATTTTCAGTGAAAGATGGAAAGATATACATCTTTATAACTTTCCGGGGTGGCACACTTCAAGACTGGCAAATATTACCATTGTGATGTGTATAGTATGTTACTCAAAACCCTTTGGAAAATATAAAAATAATTTCCCCAAAGTGGTATTATATTATTAAAGAAAAACACAAAAGAAATCTACTAACATTGTCAACATCCCAAACCCTGACAGTTTTGTCGAATGAAGATGTTGCTAGACGTGGCATGCTTGCACTGAAACGGACATCAGTTATCAAAGATGAGTGCTCTTCGAGAATAGCTTTTTGTTTTAGTGAATCCGCGTACCATATAACAGCCTGCATTACATGAAAATCAGGAGGAGAATATGACATTATTCCATATCTGAACAGAATAAAGAAATGAATTTTGTTTTTCAATTTCCTTCAAGCAGGACAATTGCACAAGTTGACTGCTAATTTCAGAAAGTTAGTTGAGCAAAGAAAGTGTCAAGATCAATGTTTCCCCTAACCTTTTTGTCATGGCCACCACTTGCAAGTAATTTTCCATCAGATGAGAAATGGCAACAGGCAATTTTGCTTGAGCTTGCACGTACAGAATTTACATCAGAAAATGTGAAGCCTGAAAAAAACAAATCAGCCCCATAGCTTCTGAATCTGTGTCATTGCCTCATGCCAAGGAATTAAAGAGTAACCATGTACAGTGGAGATTCACATATAAAAGACAAAGAAGCACATACCTTTTAATTACATACCAACAACACACACACATATATAAAGAATTGTAAATGTTTTCAAATTAAATATTCTAAAGTATATTTGAGGCAACAAAACGATAAAAGAGACTTTGCGATTTATTAAAATCATCTTGATTGCTGTTTGAGATTCGTACTTCATTGTAATTCACCATTACCACAGCGAGTTACACGCTAAAAGAAAGAGTTTTGTGTGAACACACTGCCAGTGTAAATTTGTTTTACACTGACAACTTGAGAGTCCTCTACTTTGCTGCGTCATATCACCACTTTGAAGATGTAGTTTGAGGAATGGAGTGATGTGGCAAAATAATAAATTTTTATTGGATGTCAGTGTAAAGTAATATACAGTGACAGTGCAAATATCCTTCAAATTCTAAAAGATAAGAATGCAAACTTTTTTAATCAAGCGAGAGAATATTACACATACACATAAGAAACTCTTTGCAAAGTTGAAGTCAGAAAATTTTATGATCAATATAAAGTGGTGTTTACTGCACCTTTGCTTACATCCATACAACGGCCAACAGGATCTCTAGGATCCGTATCATCTTGCGATAAAAAAGACTCTACATTATCATCTAAAGACCCATCGTCCACAAAGCGATCCACATCACCCTTCAATTCAAGATCCTTATCATCCCACTGCCAAAATGAAATTGCAATGAGTACACATGTAAGGAATGAAATCACTACATCAATTAAACTGTGTTTAAAAGCAACTCACCAACTGGTTGGAAGGTGATGTAAGAGTTCCAGTACCATCAGTGCTAAACATCATTAGAGGCTTTGAAGAACTACTATTGTGAGGCAAGGCAGGCATTGAAACAGCATCTCCAGGAGTATGAGTTGAGGGAGTTGAGGGGGCTGAACTTGGTGATGGGCCTGCCGTATTTGCCGTTCCTGAGCTATTTGCAGGACCCGAAGAAGATACAGGTTGCTTTCTCTTTCTTCCCATCTGGTTTTTTGAAACCTTCAAGTGCATTAAGAGAACCATGTCAGGAACCACTTTCATACTCTACGTAAGTTACACGCTAAATTTATAATAATGTCACCAAGTTGGAACCACTTTCATACTCTACATAAGTCACGCGCACATCCATAAAGTAAATCCCGTTCACACGCACATCCATAAAATACACTAACCACAAAAAGAATACATGTATAATCATGCAATGAACGTTTAAATATCCTTCAAAAACAAGTAAATAGATTCGAAACATATAAAATGCAGTAAATCCTGCTGTGGAACAAGCTACTATTGCGAAAATAGGTGAATACAACCAACTATCATTAAGAATCTCATCCTTGGACCAAAAACAAGCAAAAGGTGGAATACCACAAAGCATAAGAACTCACTTTGAAGAAATATAAAATCGCTATTTTACTTTGTTAGCCTTCATGTGTCGAGCATTATACATTTCTACGGTTCAGAAAAAAACTATTACCCATCGTTTCAGAAAAGGGATATCAATAAGCGAAGTGTTGCTCAAACACATATGAGGTATTGACAGCTATAAAAGGACTGACCTGATCATTTCCTCTATATGAGTTTGACATGCTGCCGTCCATGGTGACACTACCACCACCTCCCCCTACCTTATCTTGCTGGTGCATACTATGATTTGAAGTCTGAGATTGCTGATTTGAAAGAGCATGCTGTTGAAGTTGCTGCTGCTGTGCATTGATGCTCGACTGTTGTTGATGTTGCTGCTGCTGTTGTTGCTGCTGTAACTGAGCCAGTTTCAACTACATATACAAAAAAACACTCAGATGATGCAAATCATGAATCTTTAGGCAAATATAAGAGACTTATAGATAAAATTGTTTAACTAATTATGTTACAAATAAAATGAAGATAAAAAATTAATTAGAATAAACTACACCTTCATTAGCATATCTGTATCTCCACGGGGAAAAGGAGGGCCACCGCCATGAAGAGGTGATCCAACATTCGATAACATGTCACCCCCAGGGTTCGAAAGGCCATCCTTATTTAGGCCAATATTTTCCTATTATTCAGAAGCATTCTCAGCCTTCTACTTTCTTCACTGGCAGATGGTGATGCCAAACTCTGTTGTGCAAGCATAAGCTGTTGCTGATGCTGTGGTGTCAACATTTGTAGTTGATGAAACGGCTGAGGAGCCTGCATATAAGGCTTTTGCTGCTGAAGTAAACCAGAGCGAAGTTGCTCCAAACCCTAATAAAAGGATAAGAAAGGCTTAGTAATGAAAGTTCACAACTGAAGTGCTTTCGTAACGATTAAATAAAGTATGTTTGAAGGATGTGTACGATGGGTTATGTTTATGAAAGCAGAATATATCTGCAGGGAGAAGTGATATTATTAAAAATAAAATGACCACATACTGTGAGTGGCCACCCTTTTAAAGTCAAATTGTTGTTCCCTTGATTTGATCCTGGCACAAGAAAAGTGAAAATACATTGTTTACTACAATTACGGGCAAGAATAAAAACTAAAAGACCACAACTAATGTTACATTGAAACCCAAAAATCCTTATGGAAAAATACCAGAAATTCCTAACAGTGATCCTTCAGGACCCGCAGCTCTGGGATTTAAAACAGGATTTATCTCACTCTTTATGTCCTGATTCCAAATGGCAAGTCAGGGAAAAGCAGCTGATATGGAATATAGGAAGTAACAAGATAACTCTGGGAACAGAGGTGTACCGGTGTAGACCCTGGTAATTGCTGACTACGAGCTTGAACTTGTGGAGACATCCCACCAGCAGTGCCATGCAAAACTTGCCTGAAATCAAGAAATTTGGTGCTAGCAGAGTAAACACCCACAGATATAGAGAATGCAGAATGTAAAGAGAACTGAACGCCAAATAAATGTTTTTAAAATAACAAACACATGATCATTAATTTTTCAAAAGCAGGAGTAGAACGTCCAAAAGACTAAGATATAAAGAATGTCTTGTGCTTCGCATTAATAATATGATCTTCAACTCGTAGTATTTCAGATGAAACTTCAATTAACAAAAAAACTCACCCGGAAGGCTGACCACCAGCTGCAGCTGACTTCAATATTGAGGCATGATTTGGGTCCAAGAGTTGACCCATGTTCTCACCAAATCTTTGCTGTATCGCATACCAAAAAAAGCAATGAACATAGGTATCATTAAAACAATGTTCATCTTATAGCAGGATAACCAGAACATCCCTCTACCTTCATTGCTGCGTCATCCATAGAATCCCTCTGTGGGGGACCTTTTAACCTTTCCTCATACATCTTTGTTGCTATTGCATTTGCAGTTGCCGGGTTTCCAGATAACCCATTTGCGCTACCATTTAAGAGATGAGCCCTATCTCTATTTTGCTGTTGTTGTGGTTGTGGCTGCTGTGACTGCGATTGTGGCTGTTGCTGATGCTGCTGTTGTTGTTGCTGCTGCTGTGCATGCCTCTGCATCAGAAGTTGTTGCATCTGCATGTGTTGCTGCTGCTGCTGCTGTGCATGCTGTGACTGCTGAGGTTGAGGCTGCTGCTGTTGTTGTTGCTGTTGCTGTTGTTCCCTTGCCTTGATTAATTGAGTCTGCATACGAAATTTCACAGACCATAAATTAAAAGCGATAATAACTAAATTATGTCTTCTCTTCTAATTGTGTAAAATGTAGCTTATAGTACCATCAATTTAACAACGGTAACAAAGATAATGGATGAGTAGTTATAAAACAAAAGCAGCTGTGTAAACTGTAATTGCTATATCACTCAGCTAAAAAATAGTCTATAATCCGCCGCAGTTCATTAAAACAATCAAATTTCGACCAATTATTCTGTGATAGCAAACTAACCCCAAAGGTCCTTTACAGACATGTGAAAAGCAAACAGATTTAAGTACACATATAATCACATGCTCAAATTTAAGCATAAAAGAAGGTAGCAACTAGCATAGCATAATACAAAAACCATGAAAGTTTTCTTTCAACTAACCTCTATATATGATGCAGCCACCTCAGAGTGCTTCTCATTAGTCCTGGCAATGAAAATATCCCAGAAAACCGACCACCACTCAAACAGAAAACCTCCAGGAGCATCAATAGCTTCAATCCCATGTTGCAATCAACCACACACACACACAAATAAAGCAACTAAATCAATAAAATGGACAAATACAAAGAAAAATTCAACCTTTAAATCCAGTTTTTCCTTCCATAAAAGCACAGTTTTGAGGAATCTTACCAACAGGGTCAGATGATACTTTTCCCTCAGCTTGAAAAGCCTGAGCAGTAGCTTTTAAATCCCTCTTAACAAGATAATCATGGATGTAAACATCTAACCTGGAATTTCTCACAATGCAACAACAAATAACAACTTGAATCAGCAAAAAAATTGAAACTTTACAACAAAATTGAAGTTCAGAAGCCAAAATTAGCAATTTCTTATAAAACCTAAGAAACCCAACAAAGAAAAAAGTGTGTGCATTCATAATAAGCATAAACAAAATAAAAAATACAAGTGCAGAAGTGAAGAATAAGAAAAACCCATTAAGCAAAATGAAGAAATAAACAAAATAGAGCATGAAAAAGAAAAGCCATGTTGGAAAAATGATGAATAAGAAAGTAAAGGTTGAAACTTGCATCTTATCAGCTTCCCAGTTAGTTTGAGACATGGTTGAAAAAGGTGACCGTGTAGAAGGTGTTGGATGATGGTTGAATGAGCTGCGTGTTGTAGAAGTAGATGAAGAGTTTGGTTTTCTTGCTATGGCTGGCTGTGACAGAAGCTTGAAGAGAGAGAGAGAGAGAGAGAGATGAAGGAGAAGAAGAAGAAAATCCAAAGGACTTATTTATTGGTCCATTTATTATATATTTATTTGAACAAATTCCTTCATTTATTATTTTAATAAATTCAGATATATTTTGGCACTTCACAGCTGGCTCCGTGTGTAAATAAAAGAATATCTTTTTACTTTTTTTTCCTACAAAAGAAAGATAAATAAAGTTTTTTTTTTACGTTAAGATTAAATGAAGTTAATTGCAGCTTATAGCATAAAAACATATCACTCAAAACCCCTTAAGAAAAGACTTGTCATAGAAAACGTTATGCATAAATTATTTTTATAGTAAAAAATAAAATAAAGTTAAATTATTTGTTATAAATTATAAGTTGTTTTCATAAATCTATGAATAAAAAACTATTTTCGTAAGTCATGTTTGCCTTCCTTTGTTTCCACGTTTGTGATGAAATAAGCACACCTTTATTCAAGTCTACAAGGTACTGCTTTTGCCTCAAACATGGGTTTTACCGTGGTTTTATAGTTTACCATATCATACACATCATTAGGGCATTAGAGAACTTATAATTGAAAACAACTTATTAGCAGTGTCATAGGCGGTTTGTTATATCTTGCATGGTCATAAATATAAATATTTTAGATTTAGTCACACTCAAATGATAAAAATAGAAAATAAAATATTATTATATCATTATTAATAATGATATAATAATTGATTTTTCTTCTACTTTTTATCAATTTTGTGTGTTAAAGACCTGTTTGTTTGAGAATTTAAAAAAGAAAAAAAATTAACAAAAAAATCATTTTTTTTATTTTCGTAGTGTTTGTTTCAAATTTAAAAAAAGAAAAATCATTTTTAGCATCAAAATGAAAAGTTATTCCTAGTAGCTTTTTCCAAAATCTATTTTTTCTAAAACCAAGGAACTAAAGTACTACTCCGTCCTAAAATATAAGCAAAAATGAGTCAACATAAGTTGATGTATTTGGTACAAATTTTGAACCACATACATTAACTTTTATTGACCAATTTTTGCTTATATTTTAGGACGGAGGGAGTATAAGAGTTTCAAATCTTAAGAAAATGTTTTTTATGATAGTAAACAAATCCCTTACTCCTTAATGTTATTAGGTTTGCAAACACTTAACCTAAAGATTTGAAGCCAAATTAATAGCAATTAATGCAGATGAGTTAACTCTACAAAAATTTGGCTCCTAAGTCTTTGGCAATTTGAATTCAAATTATTTTATTAGAATTGGAATAAACCTATTTCAAATTAATTTGTTACTCCCTCCGTCCTAAAATATAAACAAAAAAAATCTCATTTTCTTTGTCTCAAAATATAAACAAAAAAGACCAAATTTTATGTTATTATAGTGTTTTTTCAAACAAATCATCTTTTCTAATGTAAAATTAAATGCATGTTGCATTCAACTTGTTTCCCTTTTTATTTTCTCCATAATTTTTAACCAATGAGAATTATTTTTACATCTTTCCATGAAACTTATTCCAAGGAAAATACAAAAAATTATACCTCAAATCACTAAGTATTAGTTTTCTTAATAAGTGTGGAATAGTGTTTTTTACTTATAAAAAAAGACAGAGGGAGTATTTGACAATTACTATTTCCCAAAAACTAAACCTTAATAATTCAGGGGCATTATCTAAGTTGTATTGTTAATTGTGATACAATAGCCTTTTAGATTCTTTGCATTTTAATTAGTCCATTGAGATACCTCATAGAAAACGATACAAATCTCCACTAAGCACAGTGGCATATTTCTCACGCTATATATACATGCAAGACAATTGATTTATGTTCATTTCCTTGGAAAAAATTCTATCTTTTCCTTCTCTCTACAATAATCTCCACCTTTCTCATTTGTTTCTTCAATTCATCTCCTTGATTGTTCTATCTATGTCTTCCTTTTTTTTTCTTTTGGAAGAAAATTGCTATAAAATCTAGATTAGTAGATCTCTTAAGAAGAAGGTTTGTGTGTGGTAGCTCCTTGCAGTGGTGATGGTTTATGGGACGATGATTGCTTGCGGTGGTTCACGGTGACATTAGGATATAACTTATGATGATGTTGGTGGCCTTGAATTAGGAGAGGCTTATATTACAAAACCAATGAAGATGGTATCTGTGAAGATTGAGCATGATAAATGAAAATGAGAGTTGATGAGTTGGTTTAACAGAATTTTGATTGTAGTTTGTTTGTATCTTATTATCTATATTTGTTTAGATGATGTCTTTGTTCGTGTAGTTTTTAAGACGGTGTCGTTATTTTTGTTTTTTGTTATCTGAAAACAACTATGTCATTAATCATGTAGTTTTGGTTGTTTTGTTATGTGTCGTTATGTCGTCATTTTTCGTAAACAACTCTGTTAATTGTTTCCCTTTGCAATTCAAGTCATATCTCATTTATAAGTTTGTCAATTAGCACACTCAAGTAGTAAGTTTGGGTGCAATTCATCTTTACAATATTTAAGTTTGTACATAGAACCGTAGAGTGAATTCAATTTTTTAGAGATCTGAATGCATGTAACCTGCATATAGTTTATATATCCATGATCCAACCTACAGTTCAATCATCTATTGATTCATAAATTAAATTATTTTTGAACATTTTTCATGAAGAATCCTCGGGAAGAAAATTAAAAACACCACTGTCAGTTATGGTTTTAAGATAAATTTTGCAAAAATATTTCTCCTTCAACGAGATATTGTGAGAAATTTAATCTTACACATTGTCAATTGATAAAAGTTTTGCGATGCACGCGATCTTCCATAGCAAACAATGGATCCGTGAAAGATGCTTATATTATATGGACGTTATCTATGATCCTTGGCAAACAATTGTCATTTCTTGCAATAGACTTTTTTTTAAGTAAATTTTTTGCAATAAGGATAATAAAAAAAATCAATGTTGTGGAGCAAATCATATACCAATGTTGTGGAACAAATCATATATCGAATTAGACTAATGGTCAAGATGGTATCTCAACATTGTTTTTATCTTCACGTCCTTAATGATACATGCCAAAAGCAATTCGCCTGACCTTCATTTCCCACAATGGAACATGCAAAGTCAATCAATTGGCATCCTACCATCAACTCTTCCACCTAAAAAATTACGCAGTTGCGTATTGGTTTTTCTAATCTTACAGATAAAATGTTCAGGATCGAAATTAATGAGAGGACATTTTCCCATATACTACTACCTTTAAAGGCACAATTCAGGTGAGATTTCCCAAGGATAAATTTAATTAACGCATATGTTTTTTTGGAAGTTACATTGTAACCCCATCAATTCTGCATTGGTAGTATGGTTATTGACTTGATTATCAATTAAGAGTAGTCAGTCAACCATTACCTAATGTAAGCAAGTTTCTAGATATATAACACATGCACCTAATGCGTGTCTTAGTTGTTTATGCTTATCTATTGTCTCTTTTTTTTTGTTTTTTTTTGTTATGATACTTGGCTGATTTTATTTTTTAATATATCAGATTATATGTCACATATAATTAACGTTCCAATATTGATCATGGTTATATTGTCTACATTCGGTAGAATTTGATGCTTTTGGGCACAAGCCTTACTAATGTGACCTCAAACGTCATTTATGAAAAATATTTGCTAATGTATAATAATTGTTGTATGAAAAAATATTTGTGTGTGTGGTTGATTCGCCACTATTATATTAATTTAATTTGAACTATTCTATTATAATTTTGCTACGCGGTGCAAAATTTTGATTGTTTTTCTTCGTTAGTTGGACCCGTGCATCGCACGGGTCAATATTCTAGTAGAAATAGTTTTAAACAACGGTTCAATATAGATGTTTGAGTTTAGGTTTAGGCTTCCAAAAAAATTTGTTAGACTGACCTATTAATAGATATTTATTAAAAATTATTTTTTATATTAAAGTAATTAATACATTAAAAATAAAAAACCCTTTTTCTATATCTATTATCACTTGACTTCTCACTCACGTAAAATAAAAATATTTTTTCTCTAACACAACACAACACAAACCCTAGTAAAGAGAGAAGTGAAAGAGATGGTTTTTACTACCTCCATTGTTGAAGCACTACTATTAGCTTTAAATTAATTGTGATTTGTTGTTATATGTTTTTAAGTATGTTTTAATGTTAAAACTTGATTGTAGTGAAATAGACTTTTAAGTAGATTTTAAGGCACATTTGGTTTATTTGGTAAGTTAAATGAACTATTTGATGACCTTAATGTAAAGTAAGTATGAAGTAGGCTTTTAGGTCAGTTAAAATTTTAAATAGGTCACGTCAGGCCAAGAGAAACAACTTATATATGATAGACAATAGGTCAGACTCAAGCTTGTAATTTTTTTTTGTAGGTCATGCTCAGGCCTTTCAAAGTCTGGCCTGACTTTTCCCACCCTTACTTGTTAGGTACCGTATTGGAGGATGAAGAAAAAATAGGTGATTATGAGATAACATACCTTGTAGATGTACTTTCTCTCTTTGCATGCACAACAATAAAGAGTCAGGCTTTACGAGATAGAAAAACAAAAATCCAAAAGTCAACAACAACATTACTAATCAGAATACCATAAACAAACAGAAAGATCACTCCACGAAGAATGAAGATCATAAAAAAGGATGCTCCGCCTTTATCAGTCAATTGAGCGATCGAAGTTTCTTTGTTTTGGAAAATCCTTAGGTTTTATTCCTTGCAAATAATCCAATTAGTATCCAACCCAATTAATTGAAAATAAAGGTGAATATCCTCCAAAATAGATGAGAGCCCACAAACTGAATAACATGCATACCGACATTAGAGGGGTGCACGCTCAAAATCCTTGCCCATCGCATAACAGACACCCCAACCTCAAAAAAAAAAAAATCACAACCTAAAACCAATTGATTAATTGTCTCGTCCTTCCCACAACTAGCCACACAAAATAAAGATCATAAATGAAAAGCACCATGCCGAGCCAAGTTATCCTTAGTTGGAATATGATTCTCCAACAACTTCCGGGCAAAAAAATAAACTTTAAGAGGCATCCGGAAGACAAACATTAAAGGTCGTCAAATGTTTGTAAAAAGAACAAACATTAAACGAAGGTTATAAAAGTATTTTAAACAAATATATCTTAAAAATTGTTCTCATAGTTTATGAATTTTTTCTTATCATAAGAATTGGAAAGACTCACACATGACCCAATTAAACAAGTAGCACAAATTTCATAAACAAGGCTGAACCAAATGAATTTGAAAATCGAACCTCTGAACTGAAAACGAATCTCATTAAATAAAGAGTAATGATACGTGAATACTCTATTATTTTTGTGGTTGATGATCGTCATATGGAGGTGGAGGCGGTCCCACGATGGTCGGTGGCAGAACTCTAACAAATGGTTGACACAAGATCTTTGGCAATCTACAACAGTCGACGGCGGAATTCGGCGGTCTTGCGGTGGTTGATTGCCTCTCCTCTCCACCACCATTGAATTTAGGGTTGAATTTATCAAGAAATCGACAAACTATACATCGATGATTTTTACGAATACCATGAAAGTAAGTTAAGTTGTTTAAAGTGTCGTATAGTTTTCATACTCAAATTAAGTTGGCTATAATATAATACTTGCCAATTTTACTATTGAAGTCTTAAATTGAAAAATCTACTCTCTTACGTACACTTTCAATTTCTCATATAGAATCAGGAGTGAACTACCAAACAATTTCTCCTATATAATCAGGAGCGAACTACCAAACATAAGTAACGAAAAACTTTTATGATTTAAGAAAATTAATCATGGGTGATCTCTAGTGCAAATTACTGAAGATTTAAGCTTGATTTTTTTTGTTTTTTTTTTTGTGGTGAGATTTAAGCTTGAAATTGAATGAACACATGTGATGACTTGTATGTTTTGTCTTTTGCTTCATTTGATTCTAGCTAGAGTTGTTTGTAAATTTAAATCGAGTCATATTTTGAGGTGGACAAAATCTTTTCGAAACAAATCGACTCATTTCCAGCTTTACATATAACAAAAGAAAACCATGCATGTTCGACATCTTTATCTGAAATTCATAGTCATGTTTTCATGTGAACTTTGATTTACTCGAACTCCTTTCTCTAGGAATCGGCGGACTTGGACAAAAAAAATAAAAATAATTACTATTGTTATATTATCATTTTGAACAAGAACACCATTTCAAAAAGAAACTTAATTTTTCTTAAAAAAAAAAGAAACTTAATTTAAAATTCAAATCCCTGGCAAGCACAAGGACACACTTTGAATGGAACTTACTGTAGATCCAAATATATCTTTGTGTAAAAGCAAATATGTTCATAGATTATATCTTGAAATATGATTAAAAGTGCTTGGTTACTAAGAGCATACTTTCAAAATTATTAATAATTGACTCTGCAATTTATACATATAGTTGGTTTTAATCAGTTCTTTAATAGTAGTTTTAACTTTTAAGACACTCTTTAACAAGATACAAGTAATAATTTGGCAAAGGGGAATGAGTAGTAATTAAGCTAGAAAAGAGAACACTGATATGCTAGAAGTAATGTATATATATACCACAGAGATTGATCAAGTGGCCCGCTGAATCATAGAGAATATCTCTACAGCTGCCATGATCGCAAGAATGAAGGAGGGGACCCTAAAGTATGATCTTATATTATCACACCCTCATCGCTTTTCCAAACAAAATACACGTACGGTTATGTGCTTTAATAATTTGTCATATAGACTACAAAACAATGTACATATACAACTGACAGAATATATGAAAAAGGGTGTGTTCTATATGTACACGTAGGCCCGTGAGTTTTAGCATGCATGCACAACACAAGTAACAAGTTAATCTTTTGCATGGAATGGTACGAGATGAACAGAGGAAGATGCTAGAAAATGATTCATGCAGTAGCAAAGCAAAGAATATCCGTATACTGCATCACTCATGGATCCCAATCTATTCATGTCATGTTTTGCCAATACGCATGCGGAGAGGTAAGTTAATTACATGATTAAATTAAACATTTAATTTAACACCATATGTGTGTTAGAGATCTTTAACACCTGTTTTCAACTTGGTGAAAAACGCCCAAACCGGTTTTAAAATGTAATTAAAATCTTACACTTTATACTGCTAGTATAGCCTTTTAGGTTTTTTTTTTTT
>Ga0209282_1001038_pt1 | contig 14628 bp, 10 predicted proteins | sample Mtrugardesep15_FD_187529 | JGI IMG/M metagenome (GOLD analysis project Ga0209282, IMG submission 187529) | Root nodule microbial communities of legume samples collected from California, USA - M. trunc garden sep15 (SPAdes) (version 2) | ecosystem: Host-associated > Plants > Roots > Nodule...
AAAAACAATTCTAGGTTTTGTACATTCTGCAAACGTACAAACCATATTGTGGAATTTTGCTATCAAAAGCATGGATACCCCAATTCATACAAATCCAATTCTTCAGCAAATGCCACCAATGCTTCTTCTTCTGGTACTGCAGATATTCAGCCTGTGAATTCTGCAATTGACACTCCTCCTTTTACTGGTTTGACTCAAGACCATTATAATCATCTTGTTTCTCTTCTTCAACAATCACAGTTGCTTGCTTCGGGCTCCACTCCTTCTCCACCAACTTCAAACCATATTGCTTCTGCTACAAGTTTCCCATCTTCATCTGTTACTCCTATCTCAGGTATATCCACTATATTCTCTTGTGCTTTATCTGATTCTTCCCATGATTGGTTACTTGATTCTGGTGCCAATGAGCATATTTGTTCCTCATTACAATATTTTACCTCTTATCACTCTATTAAACCTGTTCATGTTCACTTACCCAATAAAACCATTGTTACTATACATCATGTTGGCATTGTTACTATACCAGAAGATCTATTTCTGGTCAGTGTTTCTTCTTAGGCAAGTCACTCATTTCATGGAGGACAAAGAAACAATTGACTGTCAGTAAGTCTTCTTCTGAAGCTGAATATAGAGCACTGGCAGCTGCTTCATGTGAAATGCAATGGATTCTCTATGTTCTTCATGATTTGCAGATTGCATGCACCAAAACTCCAGTCATATACTGTGACAATCAGAGTGCAATCCATATTGCTGCTAATCCTGTGTTTCATGAACGCACAAAGCATTTAGAGATTGATTGTCATATTGTGCGTGAAAAACTTCAAGCCAACATTCTCAAATTACTGCCAATCTTCTCCAAAGAACAGATTGTCGATTTCTTCACTAAGGCTCTTCTTCCTCAGCCATTCAACAATTTATTGTCCAAGTTGGAGATGATAGACATATATCACCCTCCAACTTGTGGGGGGCTATTACACAATAAACAATTAGATAAGGATAATAACTTGCAATGCAAGTAACATCACTATTGTACTTTCTACTATTGTGTAGTACAACTTAGCTAGTGTAGTACAAGTAGTTAGTCTATAAATACTGATTGTATCTCTATCATTTCATAATAATGAAGAATTATTTTGCTTCTCTATTGTTTGATAATACACAGCGCACCTAACTTTCTAGACCAGGTATGTGTAGCATCAACACTTTGGATCAAAGAGGTGTTGGTATCCGACACAATCACTAAACAGACATGTGTGTCAATATTCAACCACTTTCAATATTTTTTTTAGTTATTGTAGGTGTTAACATCAGAGTGTCGTGTCTGATATTTGTGCTAGTGCCTCAAACCATCGGTGCTTCAAAGAATGTCTTACTCCTCAAATGGTTATGTTTTGAACTGTGCAGGCATTACATGGAAGTTGGGAGCCAAGGCATTCTAGGTACTGTCACAAATTTCCATGCCAACAATATGTAAAAGTTGGAACTGTTCTTCGGCAATTTGGGTATACAGTGGTAGCTCTACATGGTTGTTTGAGAACAGAAATTCAGGTACATAACATTTGAGTTCTTAACATAAATTTGATCACAACTTAGCATCTCACTATTTGATGAAGGATAATGTTACCTTTATATTCTCTGTTGGAGATACCCTTTGTCTAGTCAAAATAGTGGTCATATCGTATGTTGGACAATCCTCCCCCCATAAATTAGCTTTTGAAATTCATTGACCTCAAAATTCAAATTTTAAGATGGTATCAAAATCTATTTTAAATATGTTATTGTGATATCTGACATTGAGCCTAAGACTACTCTAAACTTCACTCTCCAAATATCTTTTTGCATAAAGTGGAGACAACCTTCACCTAGAAAGCACTAACACTAACAAGAGTATTGAACACAACCTTGACACCGACAAGTCGACACCAATAAAGATTTTGTTGTGAATTCGGACAAAGTCACACCAATGAAAATACAAAGATGTGTGGAGCAAAGGTAGTGATAATCAATGGATAAAAAGCTTCAAGCAACAACATCAACAAACAACCCTAAAGCCTAGTGTAGAACAATATCACAAGCATAAACAAAAACAATAAGGATAAGCAATGAAAGAAAGGAACAAACACACCAAGCTTTGTTGACCCAGTTCGGCCCAATATGACCTAATCTGGGGGAGAGAGCAGCTCTCCAATCCACTATCAAAGAGATCTTCCAAAGAGATTACAAATGGGTTACAAGAAATTAGCACAAAAGCTCACAATGAACAAAACCTAATTTCTACCCTTTTTTCCCAATCTCACCAAATGAACAAGACATTCAATGATTTTCACTCTCCAAGGTGTTTACAATGTTTCCTAACCAAGAGAACCTCCCTACAAAGACACTCAACCCTAAAGTTACCTCCTTTGTATTCTCAAGTTTCTCTCTCAAAAACTCTACTCAAAATTTGCAAAGAAACACTTAAATAGTACACAGACACAGACAAAAACGTGTCACGATTTGCCAAATCGTGCCACGGTTGATGCGTACGACCCAAGGTACGTCCAACCTTATCTTCAAAACGTGTCCAGCAAGCCAAAAAAATGTGTCACGTTATCCCGAAATCGTGTCACGATTGGACACCCTTCAAAACATGCTTACGGCATTTGCAGAATTGTATCACACCTATGGGAACGTGTCACGATCCCTCGGTTTCTTCAATCACAAAATTTCAAGGCAATTTTCAACAGATTTCAAAAAATTAAATAATAGTATAACAACATGTGTGAGTACTGGAAACCAACACGTCTCAGACACCAAACACGCATTTATTCTGATCTTTTTTTTTTAATTATCAATGCTGCATAGACATACGTCCTATGAATTAGGTTAGGGTTTGAGTTAAATTCAAAATTCTAAGATACTTTTAATCGTAGAAATTTGAAAGTATATGCATCATACAATATCTCCCTAATTGACTAGTTCTCATTCTAGATTTTTTTCTCCTTTTAATTTAATAATTATTATTTTCAGACACCGAGATCTGTTCGAGTTCTTTTCAAGGACCCTTGCATAAGACTGGCAGCAGACGTATCAAAAGTACTAATAGAACTTGCCAACAGCATAAAAAGTAGACGCCATTGCTCACCAGAAATTCTCTCCAATAATCTTTGTGAAGCATTGCATGACCTCAACACTGCCATAAAATCACAGCCACGACTCTTCTTAGGCTCCAATGACATCCAAGCTAACAACATGCTCGCCACCATAGCTTCCTCTCATGGAAAGAACTCACTCTCAAGTGTCAGAACTGATTCTTCGGCTTTGTTGGATTGGAAAAGCAAAAGTGTATCAGCTGAACAGACAAAGGAAGCCAAACAACTACAAGAACGTAAGGCGTTGAGAAGCCAGATGAGTAAAATTGTTATCACTAGTCTTGAGTTTTCTGAAGCATTGCCTTTTGCTGCTTTTGCTTCATTGCTTGTGGAAACCGTGGCGAAATTGGACTTAATAATTGATGAAGTTGAAGAACTTGGTCGGTTGGCGTGTTTCAAAGAGTATAGACATGGTGATGAATTTTCTGTTAGCTGTGAGAGACCAAGAGTTGATGTGTTGGACAACCATTTCCCTTCTCATGGAGGAGATTGAGTCTGATAAAGAGCAAGGAAATACATTATTTTCATAATATATAATATCAATTATTTGCTATTTTATATTTGATTGTGATGATTCATATGTTAGAGTATGCTTTATCATCAGATATTTTTATACTTCAAATCTATTCATTTTTTATTGTTTCTATTTGAGAGCATGTCCAACATTGTTTGGAATAAAGAGAATCAAATTCTTGGTTTTGAATGGTTGGACCTTACATATGCAAATTGCTAACATGGCATCATATTCAATTCAATTGCCTTATTAGAAAATATGACCAGCGTTGCTCTTTTGGGCCCCAAAAATGCGCAAACCGTTCAGAAGATAACTTAAAGGGCATCTTTTGTGTTTTTAAAGGCTTCGGGTTATCTCTCAAAGGTTGTTTTTCACGTTAAAGAACAAATATGAGGGTCAACAGAGAAAAAATCAAATATAATTTGTATTAATAATAATAATAATAATAATAATAATAAATAAATGTGGTCCAAGTTTTCCATAGAAGTGGGTCTAGTGATTATTGACTATGGAAAGGGATATGCAAGTTAACAAATACGGATAAGATGATGGATGAATTGTGTTTTAGTGGTGGAAATGCATTACATGGATGAATAGTGTTAATTAGTTGCGGATGGCATCTTGTATCTCAAATTCTCTATCATTCCAATGGAGGAAGACAAGTCCATATTGCTTATTTGGTTGGAACATAGGCAGAAAAAGAGTTGATGACAAACCTCAGATTAAATATCATGATATTGATCTCACTTTCTCAACTTCTCTAGTTAACAAAACATTTTTGAAAGGTATTGCTTCTCTCTTCATGTTTTCAATTACTATGAAAATGTTGAATATGTTACTACTATTTAGGTGACCGTTTATCCGATTTTTTTAGTGTATGATTGTGTGTGTCTATATGTATCCGACTAAATTAGTTTTAGAATTCCTCTTAATTATGGTGTAGCTTTAAATATAAATTTGAAAAAGAATCTGGTTGTTAAGAGTAATTTGTTTAGAAAAATCTCTGAACAAAAACTAAATAGTTAATGGTAAACTATTTTTCTTTTTACCAAAATGATGAACTGATATAATTTTTATTTAATGTTATCATCCTTAGACTTTACATGTATCTAAGGTTTGACAAAATTTTGATCAGGTAAGGAACTGAAATGCTGCTACAAGGCAACAATTGATGGATTTAGTGCAACAAATTTCCACCAATGTTGTGATTTTAAAGGACCATGTGTAATAATAGGTTACACAGACAACTCTTTCAAGTTTGGTGCATTTAACCCTGAAGGATATAGAAGCACAGATGATTACTATGAAACATTTGATGCATTTCTGTTTTATTGGATAGAAAATAAAACTGAACCGATCATTTTGCCTAAGGTTGGTGGAAGTGGTGCAGCTCTGTTTGATTATGCTCGCGGTGGGCCACAATTTGGGGCGGATGGGCTTCTCATTGGCCCCCCGTTAGCCCCAGTTATGGGTGGTTTTGCTGGGCCTGATACTAATTCTGGTGTCGGTGACTTGAGACAAGCCAAGTCTAGATTGGGATTGTCTTATGCCAAAAGAGAAGATGGCAAGGAGTCTATTTTTGGTGATGAGTCTAGGGCAACTATTCAAGAAGTAGAAGTGTTTTGTAGCCCCAAAATTGCAAGCTTATACTAGAACTTCATTAAGGGGGTAAGAACACTATCATACACTACTCATGAATTTGAATTATCTGGATTCATGCAATCGTGTAGTCATTAATCTAGACTTTTTGGATCAAGATTAGATGATTCATGTTTCGATTTGGTATATCATTAAAGTTCAAACATGAGCATCCAAATCTTCATGTGATTGTACACATCGTATCTTAATGTGATTGTACACATCATATGGATGCGTCAAATGTGTGATGTTCTTCTACATATGTTTATAGCGAAACTATGTCACTAGATTGACCATGAAATAGAATGTGATTTATACATTTGTACTAGAGTAATTGTATCCTTCAAGTAAGGTATGTATATGTGTGTGATGGTTAAGATCAATTTCTAACCTTCAGATTTGGATTTAGTACAGACGCAAATTCCACACATTCACGCAGTCAATATATAAGTGGCCGTTAGATTGAGCTCGGACAGTACAATGTATTAGTAGATTTTGATTCTTTTTTTAACTCTAAAATACCGAGCTTGAAATTTGGGTCATTTGATCTTAATCCAACGACAAAAAATGAATGACTTAGTGAATGCATGAAATTTGTGGCTACAATAAATCTAAATCCTGACATTTCTCAATCATCACTTAAGCAGTAAGAAATGACATTTCTTCTTTTGCAAACTATTCCATCATGTCCATTGTTTATTCAGATAGAATCTATTAAAAGGTCATTAAAACTTAAACTATCACCAACTGGTGCAAAAATAATAAGCCAACAAAAACTTGATTGGATGCATCAGTGTCATATAAATTCCAACATCAAATTCATTCTCATCTTTTTTTTTTAAAAATGAAGTGAGAAATATATATATTCAAATTTGAAATTAAACAAAGAGTCATGTTGTTCAAATGCATAATGCAACTTTCAGCTCTTCAAAATTTAGAATTTGAACATTTTGAACCTGTAATTTTACAGTATATTTAATTTGCTATAGAGCACTATGACCAGTAAAATCTATCCTTCAGTATCCATTCAGTGCCATCAAATTTGCCAAGTATTTGAGAAAATCCATCTTGCTATATGTATATATAGCAATGTAGAGTACTCATTATTATCATTCTTAAGTAATACATTAAAAGCTAGTAAAAGAAAGAGTGAGAATGATCTTCCTTTTGTTTTCAGATTTTAGAAAGGCTCAGGATATGAAACTGAATTAATTTGATTATAAACCTCATAAGGAACATCCCAATTTCCATTATAGTCCATGAAATTCCCTTGAGCACTTGAGTAAGGTGACATGCATCCATTTTGACTTACATTATCCGAAAATTCATTTTCACCATTAAGATTTGAGTAGGATAAAGTAGGTGAAGTTGTTATATGTTTCAATGATTGCCTTGGTGAGTCACACCTAGGAGGAAAATATTCAAACAGTGCCTCTTGCACTCTAGTATACTCCTGCAGTTGGTGTAGCAAAAATGTTAGTAACATCTCCAAATTATAGCCATTCAATCTCGACTTTCATGATTTGTTCGTATAATAATAGTTAACAAAATTAAAATATATACACCTTTGAAGAATCAAGAATCATATCAGGGGAGATCCAGAAGTTTGAAGGATTGGTTTCTGTGGAAACATGGTTAAACTCAGCAATTGAAGCCACATTTTGTGATCCACCCTCATTATTCAGGTGACTTGCTTGAGAAGAAACTTCATTGGAGAATCTCATTGAGGTCTCACTTCCATTGATGGAACTTGTTGCAACTCTCCTGCTCTTCTCATTCTTTTTGATAACTCGGCACAAACCTAAACCACCCTACAGCAACCACACATATGCATGCACACGCACACGCACACCTACTTTAGTCTTTCAACGTTCCGTTGAAGCATAAGGCCAAAACAAAGCTAACATATTACTATAAGATGTTTGTTTTCAATGTATGAATTAACCCAGCGCACATTAAAGTAAAAGCTCCAGATCATAGCCTTGCAATTGACGTGCTTTCAACATTGAAAGACCGTGAAAATACACTGACACTACATATAAAACTTAATTAATGGCTTATATGTACCTTAAAAAATGGAGAGTCTTGGCTAAGATCATCGGTGAGGAGATACTCGTGCATGATCCAGTTAGTTCTATCGCCTAAAGGAGCCCTTCCAAGATAGAAAACAAGTGTTTTGCAGTTGCCTGTGATAGTGGATGAACTACACTGGCACACAATCTTTCTTTCTTTTCCGGTGGCTTTCCAGTAGCCAGCTTTGGTAGCTCTATTCGTTCTTGATCCATTTGGGTACTTTAGATCTCGCGTACAATAGAAAAACCATTCTAAATCTCGTTTCGGTAGAAATGATTTCTCTGCATTTCACAACTCATAAATTAGGCTTCTCAAATTTCCTTATTATAAACCATGCAGTAAAATTTACATAAAAGATTCTGTTTCACACGGGTTGATATAATTTATATATGATGTGCCATATTAAACCTTACATTTGATTTTTTTTTTTTTTACATATTTTACGATGCAAACGATTAAAATGTGAAATTGAAGATTACCAGGCAACTCCCATGGATCAAATTTGTAAAAATCAATCACTGGAATAACATCAAGCTCAATTTCAAGTCCTTCCACTTTTCTTTTAAGATAGTATCCAACTAGTTCTTCATCAGTTGGATGGAAACGAAAACCTGGTGGCAGTAATGCTCTTTCCATGTTATATTGCAATGTTTCTTACTAGAAGAAAGCCTCACTAAAAATTGTGAAACTTAAGTAAAAGTCACAAAAGCTATAAGCAACAAAACTATAGGATATAATGATGATTAATGATAATTACTAAGTGGCAAGATTATTTCTATTAAAGAAATGGAAAATCCAAAAGTAGAAGCTTTTGTCTACAATAGATTTTTGCTCAAGAGTCAAGTGACACTTCCACAAAGTGCATCCATTGAATGCAAGGATCATGGTCTTGAAAAAAAATATTAGATGTGTTTTATGGCAACAATTTCACCCCCAACCCCACCTTCTTCCCTTAATACTAAGTCCCTTAAAAGCTGGAACAGAAGAGAATGAAATTAACTTATCAACTATACTCTAAAGTCCCAAATTATGTTTAAAATAAAAAATGATAACAACTTAAAATTTTATCACAAGGTTTCAGAAAAGGGACTAAAGAGTAAAAGTATAAGTCATTGATAGTGTGCTATTTATAGCATTTGGAAGTGAATCAAAACCTATAGTCCAAAATTGAGCACACCGAAAGTTTGAAGGTTACTTGTCATGAGTGCACCCAAAATTCCAAAGCAAATGGCCCACCACTTCAACAAGTTCACATTTATACAAACTATAAAGTTTACTTCCCTCCAATTCCAATAAGTTGTGACCGTTATTTTAACAATAGCTTTTTCCTTTGCATCTCAGTTTGAAGAGTTGATTACAACACCACAATAATGATTTAACTTGTCTTCAATCATTAACAAAAGTAGAGGGGTGTGTCTCTAATTTCATCAAAGTGCATTTCAATTTTTAATGCTTTTATCGGTGTATTATTCCATATTGGCCTGTTAGAGTTCGAATGGTCTTTTTAGATTCACTTATTTGAGGTTTTCAATTGTCATAAACATTTGTGAGACAATTTAGAAGAGCTTATGAAACAATTTACGACATGTATATAATTTAGTTTCAACTTATTTTCATAAAGTCTCTTCATAACAGCTTATATAGAGAATAAAGACACAATTTAAATTCCTTAAATTCACATCTAATAGCTCTGGCTGCACCACTAAAATAAAAAATTATACCTTTCAAGTCATCAAGCCATGTTGAAAGTACACGAGTGTTAAAGCAACCCTTACAAGAATTTCTTTCTCTTTTTGAACTCATTGCATTCTCTATATATCTCACCCCTGCTTAAAAAGACAAGTTTAATTAGATTGTGACATATGAATACTTTGCATATAATTGGTACTCATATGCCTTGAAAGGATATCAAAAGATAAAATAAATAAAGAGATCGAGTAATCATGATCGTAGTATTTGAATATAAGTTGTACACTTTAAACCCTAATTTTCCATCAATGATAAAAGAATAGTGCAGCTGCTCTATAGTCGAAGACTTAGTCACAACTAGTCGACTATATAAATCAAATGACACTATAATATTATATCAAATATCATATTTATATCTATCTACCTCATTAATCTTTAAATCTTTTTTGATAGTTTCTTTTATACTTTTTCTGTCTTCTTTTGCCTCTATGGATTTGAATATTCTACGTATAATTTATTAGTCTTGCTATAAAATCTACAAATCTTTTCTCTACATGCTCAAACCTTCTAAATCGAGTTTCACTCCCTTCTCTACTTTCTACCATAGGAGTTACCTAACTCTCTAAATTATAATAGAGTTGATGCTATAACAATAAGTGTATAAAACAATTATACCCTTAGTATAGTATGTATGTATGTATGTATGTAAACCAAAAAAGAAATGGGTGAATTCAAGCAATATCGTTATCAAGAGATAATGATTGGGGCAATGGTTTGGACAATACTTTTCATGGCGCTACCTCTACCGTCAAGTTTCTTCAATTCCACATCATCTTAATCGGACAAAACACTTTTCTCTATTTTCAATCGAAGTGAAAGTGATTGTGTCATCATTCATCAAGCGGGACCCAACACTTCCAAAAGGAAATTCTTGAAAAGTAGTACTTGATCAGTTTTTTTTATCGTTTACAAGCTCGTTTCTCCCTTCGCAATCCATTCACATTCACATGTATATGGTAAAGCAACCACATAGCTCCCTCTAAACTTCTGCTAGTAGGACCAACTTGTTAATTGTGATTGTTTAGCAAACCAAAATCTTGGGTTATTAGTGGGTTATCTTGCATGCTTAACATCAAAAGTTCAATCTTAATCCTTGGAGTTTACTCTACCAAATTACCACCAATTGATTCTAAATATAACCTAACTTATCATAAACATCGAACTTAAAAGCACCACATATCTTATTTGTTTTTTTTTAAAGAAATATCTTATTTGTTCTATATTATACTAATTGAAGAGACAATTAATAGGATCGTATATGATATTTGGTCTATATTATAGAAATTGAAGAGACAGTCGTCATTAATGAAATGATGACATTCCAAGTTTAGTCATCAAAGTGATCATTGGAAGGCAGTATTCGTTTTTTTATAAGCAAATAAACTAATCAAGGCACAATTGCAAAAGCGGTTGTTTCTTCTATTTTTTTCATTATTGATTTGTATCAACATTCTATCTCCGTTTCTGTGACTATTGGCTAAGATATATGGTTAAATTTGGCAAAGTAACAATAACAGATTGTACCCAAAAAAATAAATAATAAGAGAGCAGGGCATGGAGGTAGTTTGCCGCACTTTTTCGTAGTTAGACATGTTTGGAATTACGTTAGTTTGAGGAAATTATGATAAATTGATTTTGTTTAATTTCAAAAGTGTAGTTTTTGTCAAAAATACAATAATACATCGTAAATTTGTCAAATTTATCATAATAAGTTCAAACATGCAAGAAAAAGCAAAAAGAAAATGATCCTGCAACCAATTCCTTTCCATATTTGATGGTATTGTCAAATGCTTTCTATAAGAATACATACAATTTATCATGATTAAATGTTCATTTCGCTCAAGTATATACACGAGGAAGAATAATGATATTTTGACAAAAAAAATAGATATCATATCTAAGTACCGTATAAAGTACACTCAATAGTGTTCATTTGTTTGAAAGAGGCCAAAAAAAAGTAGCAAAAGTTATAAATTTATAATATTCATGTAATTATTTAACATATCGTCTTTTGTGTCAATTTAACATTTATTTATAAGAAAGTAGTAGTGTCACTATCCAGATACGTCGGGTGTGGATGAGTGCACATTTTTATTTTTATTTTCATTGCTATTGGAGTAGTGGCGGATTTTTTTAGGAAGCACGAAAAGCCTAATTCTCTTTTTTTAGGTACAAGGTCAGAATCTTTCATGGTTTTTCAATAGACTATCCAAATTGCTCAACAAATTGAGTCACAGCTCTCAATTGGCTCTTTTTGTGTATAAAACTCAATCGTGTCGTAACTCTCAATTGAAGATCGATTTTTCATAAATGTGAGCAACTTTAAAATGCATATTGAGCATCTATCAAAAAAAAAAATTCTCGATGAAATGGAATCAAATTCTTTTTAATCACAAACAAAAATAAAAAAACATAAAATGGGCTCATGCAAGTTTTTGTTTTGACTTGTATGAGTTAATGTTTGGAATCCTCATTGGAAAGGTATTGTTATACCCCCTACATCTGATCTTCTCAACTCCTCAAAGATTCTAATAGACTAAAATAATCCTAAATTTTGTACTTCTTATATAATTTACTTTTTAGTTAATGTACTTAAATTATGTCAACTAAAATTTTTTTCGAAAAAATGTAAAACTCAACGGAACGTATCATTATGTAAAATATCACTTGAATTTATAAAACAAAATATAATTTACATTTATTAAAACTCAAATTTAAGTTTTTTTTAAAAAGAAGTTAAATTTTAAAATATACTCTATTTGTTCTTAATTATAAGACATTTTCAAACTTTTTTTTCATTAATACAATACGTTTTATAAAATTCAACATTTTTTACAAAAATGCCTGTTTAAAACACCATTGAAAAACATTATTATATTTTTCACTTTTACGATATCAATAATTATAAAAATAACTTCTTCAAAAAATATTATAAAAATAAATATGTAAAAGTGACACAATTTTTTAACACATTTATTACACCTACTTATTATATTCCTTCAAAAAAAATTATATATACTAATAATTTCCATGAATCTTAACTCAACCAGCAAATGTCACAACTAATATTATATTTTATAAAAGTGAAAATGATATTATAAATGTTCACATGTTTTAACTCAACTTATAAAAATGTCAAAATTGTTAAACCAAACATAATTAATGAATTTAGTAACAAAAAAGATTAATGGTTTACACCACGTCATCTCCACTAATACGTATGAATTTATATGAATGAATTGTTGTTTCATGCAGTGTTTTAAAACCCGAACCGACCCGGTCGATCCGACTAGTTGAACCGAAAACCGATAGGGTGGCTGGGTTGATCAGCTAATCAGACCGAAAATACAAGCAATCCATGAACCCCGGTGTGACCCGTGCGGGTTGGGTGGACTAACCAGTAAACCGGTATGACCCACCCTTGGATCAAGAAGACAATATTATTTTTTTTAAGGAATTGATTGTGATGACAATATCATCATCAAGTATTTCTTTTATATATATATATATATATATATATATATATATATATATATATATATATATATATATATATATATCATCACGTATGTACTCAATTATATATATTTTTTGGCCAAGCATAAAAATAACTATACAATAAAAAATATTGTTTTTTTAAAGATACAAAATATTGTTTTAAACATTTAACTTGATCAAAATTATTTTTTTAGTACATTTGTTTTTATTTATGTTGTAGATGCAAAGTGAAATATTTTTTAATATATTTATTTGAATATGTATTATATCTCATAAAGAATATATGCAACTAAATTCAAAGACATCTATCAAAATGTTTATATATTTATATTGTAAAAAATGTGCTTTTATTTATGTTAAAAAAATTATAATTGATCGAGTCATATAACCGCATTATTTGATTCAATCTGATTCAGTCGTGCGGTTCGACCAGGACTCAATGGTTCAACCATTAAACCAGTGACTCAGTACCTTTACCGAGTCAATCACTGTTCCGATTTTTAAAACTATGAGTGATACATTGATCCAACTACTGACCCAGTGATCCAGTTGTTTGACCGGGTCGACTACGGGTTTTAAAACATTGGTTTCATGCATTTATAAAATTTATAATGATTATTTTTTGACAGAGAAATTTATAATGATTATTGTTTCTTCTATCTATAATAAAAAAAAAAGTGCTATTATAAATTATAAATAAATAATAAATAAAATAAAAAGAGTAAAAGCGGTGTAAGAAAAATCTTATTGCAGTTGTGTTGACGTTGGGCGGGGATCAGCAATGGTAGACATTGTTTCTGAAGATGAATCGGAGAAGAAGGTTGAAATCGTCCTCAAAACCATCGGTCCAGCTCCACCTTTTCGTCTTCGAGTTCCCTCTTCCATCAAGGTTTCTTTCAATTTCCCAATTTTTATTTTAGGGTTTTATGTTTTTGTACTCTGTGTCATTCAATTACCCTTTCATACATGACCAATACAGTTACTCCCATTTTAAACAATTATGCTTTTTTCTTAAATCAATTTCAATGGGTTTCATTTAATTTGTTAGTTAGTTAGTTAGATAATTTGGTTATCCTTCATGTTAAATTACATATAGGTGCGTGATTTGAGAAGATTAATTGCGAGTAATGGTCATTTACCTGTTGACAACTTGAGTCTTATTCTACGCGGAACTGCGTTATGCGACTTGAAAAACGGAGATGATGTGCGCATGCAACTCAATGATGGAGGTATAGTTCTGATCTTTATTGTGTTATTTGATATTGATAATGATGTGACAGTTAGTTTTTCTTACGAATGTGGTTTATTGCATTTATTTTAGATAGCTTGATTGTTGCTGTCAAACCAAAGCCACCAGTGAAGGATGGGCATGACAACGATGATGACGATGAAGATTTGGTAAAATTAGTTGAATAACATGTAATGAAAAGTTAATAAAATGTCAATTTGTCATTTGATGTCATCTTTTTATTTCTGCAGAAGTTTCAGCTTCCCCAATCATCAAGTCGGTGGAAAAAGAAACTATACTCTTTTCTACATGATAAGTTGAAGCTTCCAGGTATAAGTTACATAAATCGCATTCTGTTACACACTTCTATTTTATTGTTTGGATATCTGAAAAATGTGGTTAGTCATCGAGTTATTTCAATTTGGCTCAGCATATGAGAAATAATTCTTTGAAAAGTGTTGTTTGCATAAGGCGTTGAGGACAAGATTGATGTAAATTTTAGAACTAGTGTTATTTGGTAAATGTACGTGGTATTCAAGAAACAATTTCATGTGTGTGGATCTCTTATTAAAAGTAATAATATTACCATTTCAATCAAACAATCTTCTAAATATATTCATCCTCCGTTGACAGATATCATTTTGATGGTAATTTTCACTCTGAGTCTGAAGGCATGGGTTCTCATAATCATGTGGTTTATCTTGGCCCCTATTGCCCATAGATGGGATCTCGGACCTTTGTATGTATGTCTTCTTTCATCCTTTCTTTTGTTTGTGTTTTTTTTTTTTTGGGGAGGG
>Ga0209282_1001041_pt1 | contig 14612 bp, 7 predicted proteins | sample Mtrugardesep15_FD_187529 | JGI IMG/M metagenome (GOLD analysis project Ga0209282, IMG submission 187529) | Root nodule microbial communities of legume samples collected from California, USA - M. trunc garden sep15 (SPAdes) (version 2) | ecosystem: Host-associated > Plants > Roots > Nodule...
GTAAAGTGTAGATTTTAACATAAGAGGGGAGGGGGATGTAATTCAAGCTTTTCTTAGGGGAGGGAAATGTATTTTTCTCTAATATGTTTTGAATAAGAGGGGAATGTATATTTTAACATAAGAGGGGAGGGGAGTGTAATTCAAGCATCTTTGAGGAGAGGGGGTGTAATTTACTCTAATTTTTATTTAACAAGTCAAAATGAAACTTATATCAAATGACAAAAGAAGCTCCTCTCAACATTAGGTGTGTCAAAGAAGATCAATAAAGTTTAAATACAACATTCACTAAAAAGAAGAAGCAAAATAAAAACATCTAAACTCAACAGAAACATTTACAACATTTTTCTTCAGTCACCACCACATCGATAAATACTTGACCTTATCCAACAAATTAGACATAGATTTTGCCTTATTATTAAAGATTCTATCATTTCTTTTTTATCAAATCATCATAACTGTAGCAATCTTTTATACGTGTATTGTGGCTTGCTACAGTAGCATATGCATTAATTAAATCATGAAATGGTTACACAAAATTTACAAACACTTAATGTTTGATAATACAACATTAATTCTTGCCAAATCACCCAAACTATAGCAATCTTTTATACGCTATTGCGGCTTGCTAGAGTAGCATATGCATTAATTAAATCATGAAATGGTTACAAAAAAAATATAGACTTTAGTGTGGAATGTCAAAGCAATTGATGATAAAAAATTAGGATGCGTTTGTTTCAGTTTTAAAAAAAATAGATTTTGTGTTAAAAGAATTTAAAGTTTTTTTTTATAGATTTTAAAAAAATCTAAAGTTATTTGTGTTTGCTTACTATCCATAAAAATCTATTTTAAAAAAAATGAGTTTTAACATGCACATGTGTTATCTCTTTGTTGTTGAAAAAAATAGATTTTGAGAAAAGCTAATCTTAATAGCTTTTCATTTTAGGGTCAAAATAAATTTTTTTTTATAAAATGATTTTTTTTTAAATTATAAACAAACACTTAAAAATGAAATAAGTGATTTTTTTAAAGAAAAAAATCTGAAACAAACGGGCCCTTAATATTTCGTAACGTGATCAATTCAAATGGTATCATATGATATCTCTCTTAATTTCCCACTGTTTTTAAATTTTAAAGAAACTTCATACGTAACCGTGATACAACAATTGATAGCAATTAATGTAGTATATGATATCTTCTCTTAATTTCCACCTTAAATTTGCAAACGGTTACAAAAAAATTAGAATTAAAGCGATCAAATTTTGAAATGGATAAAGAATTCAAATTGTAACAATAAAATAATAATTAGTATAAAATGTTACAAAGTAAATTCAAATTATGAGATTCAAAATGTTGCAAATTTTATGTATTTGAGAATCATGTCATTAAATGAAATATGATGCTTACTTTACAATTAAAATGACATAATATTGTCCCGGTAACCCAGACATCTCACTTATTTACCTTAAAAAATGTAAATTCTAAATACTAAACTATCTGACAAAAAAAATAATAACATAATATATAGCATTATTGTTGTGATATAAAAAATTATGTTTATTTTCATCACCTGTGAATACAAATAAAATATGTTAAATTCAAAACAACCATGTGTAACATCGTTTTATACAAAAATTTAATACAAAACACGGTGATTGATTTTTACATGAATGCAATCGAAATTTAAAATGTTTTTGCTACACAAAACCGTAAATTAACTTTTTTAACATGGTTATACAAAAATTATAAATAACAAACGGGTCTTGTTAACGAGTGTTCCAGGACACTCTTAAAATATTCTAAAAGAAGATGTTATTTTATAAAAAAAAAGTCAAATATTTTGATTTACAATGAATTGATTACTCATATTTTTATTAAAAAAATTACCATTTAAATGTTTTAAAGAGTGTCTCAAGAACACTCGATAACATTTCCCATAACAATATATAAAAATATATCACCGCACATGCGTCACGAGGGTCACGCTCTAATAAATCTCAATTCATAAAGATGTTGAACGTCTGATACCAAAAAAAAATATTGAACATCATCTCAAACAACTTTTTAGTTAATCTGAAATCACAATATACCAAAACTGAAGATGATTGTTGTGAATATACAAGTTTATACAGAAGATACAAAATTCCTTCAACTAATGGAAATACCTTTGAAGAGAGACTAAAAAGTTTCTTTATATTTTTAAAATAAATTTAATAAACTTGAAACATGCACTCGCTTTAAAACAAAAGGAACAAGGCTCAAACACAATGTATAAAATAATAAGCATACCTCATAGTGTGGATGTCTAAAGTACCAATCCAAGTAGGGCTGTTTTGAAGGGGATGTACCATATCCAATTGGAAGAACTGATTTTGGCATTGTATTGTCATCCCCTTTATACACTTTGTATTTGTCGGATGGAAGATCGATGACATACACAGAATTGTTTTCATAACCCCACATGCGCGGGTTGGTCAATGCATAATACCTTTTTCCTGGAGCATAAAATAATGCAATGTCACCTAAAGTTTTCAACTTGACATAATTCATGGTTGAGAAATCTATCTTGTACACATTATATGTTGCATTGGACATAATATTCAACACTAAAAGATGTTCATCACAACTAACCAACCTTACGTGTGACATAGCAGGAGTTACACTAGGAGTACTCTTGAATTCTAAAAAATCTATATTTGCAGAATTCAAGTTGAGTATCCCTATGTTGGCTTTGTCAGTGACAACGTATATGGTATTGAAATGACATAAGTCGTTTAACACAAAAAATGTTTTATACTTTACGAATACATTCAAAATGACCGTATGTCACATGTTCTTCCATTGATTTGATTTTTCCATATGGTCATTATACATAAACCATATTATGAGAAAGTCTTTTAGTTTTGGAATAGTCATCTAATCCGAGAGATAAACGGTTTATAAGTAAGAGATGTCAGTAGAGTAATATAGAGTGGAGTAATTCCTTTCCAAAAAAATAGCATAAAATTAGGAACATAATTTGACTTTAGATAAGCATTAAATGCAAAAGTGTGGAGGAAAAAATTAGGTTAAAATTAGGTTTAATATAGCGAGACAGGTTAAACTTTATAAGTAAGAGATGCCAGTAGAATAATATAGGGCGGGGTGAGACAGGTTAAGCTTTATAAGTAAGAGATGCCAATAGAGTAATATAGGGCGGGGTAATTCCTTTCGGAAAAAAATAGCATAAAATTAGGAAAACATAATTTGACTTTAGATAAACATTAAATGCAAAAGTGTGGAGGGAAAAATTAGGTTAAAATTAGGTTTAGTATAGCGAGACAGTTAAGCTTTACTAGACTTTTGACATGTGCGACGTACGGGTTTTCTCGACTATAATAGAGACCAATAAATAATCTTTAACCCGTAAGATCATATGGGTCGATCAATAAACACAAATTAGATTATTATAGATACAATATTACAATCAAATGATAATAAAAAAAATTATAAAGAAAAAAGATAAAAATAATACAAAATTATATTGTTGCACGGATCCTATATATATTTGAAATAAGGAGCTCCTATATATATAGAATCCTAAGATATACCAAAAGTGTTGAACGTCATCTCAGACAACTTTTTAGTTAATTTGAAGATGTTGCAAATATATTTCTTTAATACGCCTTCCACACTTTTCGTTATGTCAAATATATTCCCAAACCCGATCAAACTATATTTAAGATATACCAAAAGTGTGGAAGGCGTATTAAAGAGAAATTAGGTAACAGAAGTATCTGTTAAAGGGATGTGAACAAGTTCTGCAAAATTTTACATATCATCCCATTAAATGTGATATGCATCCATTGCATGATCAGCAACCCCAATATTATTGTTACAGTAAGGTAAAGCTTATTTGCTCAATGAACAAGTAAAAGACCATTTACCTTTTGTTATTCTAGCATCTTAAAACTACAACGTCAGTTTAGAATTATTTTTTTCAGACGAAGGTAAATAAACTACACAGATTCCATACTTTATAGAAAGAACGACTAATAGAAAGAACCAAAAAAAAAAAGTGTTCATTGAAACAATCCTGACAATTTGTACAGAGACAGTTTACTGAATAACATGATGCCTTCAATCCGGACAATGTACAGGAGGACTGGATACATATATACAACAATGTAAGGCTCATTCTTTTATTCTTTTTTAAACTATAAACTCTTCCTCGCTCTGATGTTCTAACTTATCATACTTTGATGGCTAACCTTATTCTGCCAATGAATTAAAATTTCATCGAAAGCAGGTCTGCATACAGATTGCTAGTAAAGCTTTATCTTAGTAGTGATTGTGCTCCGGCAAATGGGACAGAACTGGAGGTCTTCTCCACATCCACAACAAGTCTTCCATGTCATGTGAGGAAATGCAAAGGAAAAGGGAAATAACTTAATATATATTCATCCCTTAATATTTATAACTTAATATAGCAGCATGTAATTAAATCAGTTACCTGATGTCCACAACCGAAGGCCATATCCTTCGCATCGGTAAGACAAATAGGGCAAACCTGCAGTCAACCATGTCAAAGGTAAACCACTATTACTATTGAGTGAGATAGAGGTGATGATGAATGGTTATGAACTATGATGACATTAAGGAAGGGGAAAAAACTGTCTTAGTTTAATATAAGAGACACCTCACATTGCACAGCATGGTTTCAATACCTTATTATCATGTAAAGAGCTTGTAGATGGCTCTGTGTGAACACTGCGCTCATATTCATAGCCGGTATCTCTAGGAACACTCTGCTGAAAACTATTTGACCGAAAAGAATTCCCACTGATGCTTGAAGAAGTCCTATTATAAAGTGGAGCAGGTAGAGGAACCCTATCCGGTGAATGTCCCCTCCGTGCACTGCTCATATCAATGAAGACATGAGATTTCCAAATTCAGTTCGAAGTTATTACACCAGATAAAACCCTGTCTAACAAATTTTAAGTACAGTATTTTAGTATTTTTATTACCCCAATAAGCCAAGTTCTATGGTTGCCTTATATTGAGAAGGTATCTCCATCAAAGCATCAAGGGCAAACTCCGTCTCTCTTCGACTTGAATTTACATTCTTCGACATTATCTTCGTAAAATTAACAAACTACATCCAGCCAGCCACAGACAACATTATCACATTTGAGCATAATACGAAGATTTATCGTTTATTATGGCAAATGAATTACACCCAAACCTGAAAATTGTCAAACGCCCGAGAAGGGATGTTATCATCAAATTCCTTCATCATCTCCCAAGGCCCATCTCCAACTCCTACCAAAACTATTGACAATGGGTACTCACTGCAATTTAGAAAGAGTATAAGAATGCAGAATGGTCTACACATGAAAGAAAACTAAAAAAAACTTACCTGGCTTTTACGATCGCATTTATTGTTTTCTGTTCCTGTGGACTTAGGTTGCCGTATTCTGTATCAATGCTTCTGGTCACCTGCGGCAACATGCTGAGCATCAGTTTTTGAAGCCCTATCACTGAGCAGAAACAATAGGTATCTACAACCGACTAATTTCATTCATCAAAGCAGTGCAGAATTGCAGGCATTTAGTTTTACACCGTAACTAATAAGATGTGTGTAATATTCTGAACTTGACTGTGCTTGCATGGCACAACTACAGCGTTACAGTTAATTAATTTATATATGAAAGTTAAGATAATTCATAAAGAAACGATGTACTTAAAAGCGTACCTATGAACAGTGTGAAATATGGATTAAAGAATTACCTGTCCATCTGCAATTATTAGCAAGACATGATATTGACCAGCACTTTGTTCAACAATAGTCATGGCCATCTCAATAATAGGGGCGAACGAAGTCGGTCCTGTTTTATGAATGCAACGAGTTATAATGTGCCTGATTAAAAACAAAAATCAATCTAAGATAACAGGTCGTGTTTTAAGATAACCAAGTGGTTGGGTTCAAGTGTTCAAATGATTAATGAACTCCAATTAAGATCGAACCATTCAGGAGAACCCGAGTTCGAATCTTGACTGGAACAATACTTGACCAAACTTTCTTACCTCCCAGCCGAACTCCAGAATTTTAGGGGACCTTCCCAGGGAACCGGAGGGTTAAGACCAAAATATCTAAGATAAAGTGTGAATGAGTAAAGGCAACACCTGCAAGTTTGAGTTGAGGAACAATTTCTCTGTATCGTGCCAATACTTCCTCAAAACCATTGCATAACCTCTCTTCTGAATAGAAGCTAAATACATCTTGATCATGTGTAGATGCTGACAAAATAGACAGAAAATTAACAATCAATTTTGCAAGCTTGAAAAAAACAAAACTACATTGGAAAAGGTATTTAGTTTTGCATCCAAAGTTACCATCTCCAAATCCAAAACATGGAATCAAGTTATCTTCATCAAAAGTGGATAGAGTTTTCCCAATAATAGAGATTGCTTGTTCGTAAGGGTTTTGACCACTTCCAATGTGATGTAAACTTTTTCGATTGAATGAACTCTTCCCTGAGAAAGTGAATTATATTATATACTTAGCTTTAAAATTCACAAAAATCAAATTCAAGCATGAAAGTGTAAGTAAGAGATAACACCTGTCCACTCATTGCTCTTTGTGAAATCAATTCCAACAATGAGATTCGAAGATTCCAGCCCAGCATTTGCAAGAGCAGCAGTAACCTGTGTTCAATTCACTTCATTATTTGACAATAATAATGTGTAGTTTCTCTCTGGAGTTCCAAAACAGTTAATTTAGGTTGAAATTCTCAATGAATTATTTTATCTTCAGGAAAACTTATAGAAACAAACAGCTTATAGAAAAGTTATTTATGTTTATCCTCATTTTCATTTTGACAATTATAAAAACAGATTATTAAATAAGTACTTAATTAAGTGGTTTATCCAAACTCCTACTTTAGAATCTTATATTATAAATTTTATTACAAATAATGAAGAGCTTAAATATTTCATTCCTCATTGTTTAACTGGCAGAAAAGTGAACTCTGATTCCAGACATAAAATTCAGAAATACACCCTTATACCCAATTAGATTGATTAAAACTGCCCCCTTTGCTGTTATCTCAATTTCTATTTTTTTTCCCCCTTTTGACTCTAAAACTGAACTTTATACATGTTGCATTCACATTATCACCCCAGAGAGTTTAATTCTTGTTCAAGTCAATTATAAAAACAGTATCCTTTGGTCCCATTCTAACCCCACAAAAAAATAAAAATAGACTAATGATAATGACAAACAAAATCAAAGGGATAGATCAAACAATTCCTTATACATACAAGTAAAAAAAGAACTATTACATGCAATGATATAATTTAACTATTACCTCATCCAATGATTGGTAATTATCAGCAATCCTTGAATACCTCTTATCTAACTTCTTTTTTGGCTGTGAATTCTCATAAAATGGAGCTGATGCAGATGAAAACTGATGGTGAGGTGTTTGATAAGGACTCTGTTGAGGATGTGGTGATTGTGGAGGATAACCATATCCATCATAGTTACTATTCCATGAAGATGAAGAACCTGAAGCCTCATATGAAGGAACATGCCTTCTCCTAGGAGACCCTTTTGAACTATTCCCTCCCATAAGAATCTCCTTCAGAATAAAACAAAGTAAACACAAAATTGCTACCAAAGCTGTCCAAGTTTCTAACTGCAATTCCATAACAAAGACATGAATGAATTAATGTTTATATAACTTGGCTGAGGAATCAAAGTAAAGTAATTGAAAAGGACAAAAGGTATCAAATATTCAACCATTAAATTGGAGAAGGAAATTTCTTGGTCATTAGACTAAGAAAGAGAGTGAGACTTTTTCATATACCTCAAGATGCATTGTTTCAAATGGAAATTGCAAATGAAAGAAGAGTGCTGGTAGAAGGAACCTAGCAAAGTCAAGTCAACTGGTTTAGCTTTTTCACTTCTTTCTTCCAGTTCAAACAAGTTTCATTTTTTTAAGATTTTGTCTATGTCATAATCCATAATCTGTCTTTAATTTATGAAACATAATCTTTGTCTTAATAATGTACTAAGCAATTTTCATAACTAAAAAAATGTTTATGCTATGATTTTCTTTTATGAAATTTAATTTAATTAGAGCACGTCTCGTGTAAGGTCGGATAGAACCATCAACTTTATTGAAGATTTATGGTGAATTTTATCAATTAGAATCGTGTTGGATAAAGTTGACACGAAATCTTACTTTATGAATTTATTTAATATAATAATATAATAAAAATGAAGTATGCATTATGCAATACTAGTATATTTTTCCTAAGAACCTTCCTAGTAAATACGGTGCAATTTTGTAACCTAGGTCACAGTTGACAATGCCACGTTACGCCCACAATCCGAAACTACATGGAATGAGAGCATGTTGGATAAAGCTTTATTTTTTAGAAGAAATAATGTTCAATGGATAATGACTCAGATTCATAGTTGTTTTTTTTTATTTCATTTTCAGATTTTTCTCTTGTCGTCTTCCTCCAAGTTAGGTTTTGAGTTCGGTGAAGATTTGGTTGGATAAAGATTTGATGTTTTTTGTTGGAAAATAACGATAGTACTCAAAATCATAGACACAATACAATATACACCGATAATAGAGATGATTAGTAAGGTGTACCTGTTATGGTTGCTAGTGTAGATAGAGAATCGTTACTTAAGTGGTGAAGTGGTGACTATGGTTAATCTGACCTAACAAGATGGTAAAAAAAATACTTAATATAGTTAAAAATCATATTACTAGGGGTCGAAAACTCTTGACAAACTAATCAATTGAGTTGTCCAACCTATCACATGTCATCCATGTAATTCAGTCTAAGTCAATAATATTCTTTTTGTTTTTAGAGAAGTCGATAATATTCTTTTATTTATAATTTAATGCATTATGGTAACTTTAAATTCAATATTTCATATATAATGATTTATTATTTTAGTTATCGATTAAGATTGTTTTATAAACTTATTTTAGTTGATAAGGACGTTGCATAATATATAAAGAGATTGATATTTAAACTTTGAATATTTCATTTATTTATTTTTAAAAAGTGAATGTTTAATTATTGTATTACTTGACAATAAAAAGATCAATTTGTAAAATAAAATACACTTGTTCTTCCATTTGGATAACTTTAATCAATTATTAAAATATAAAAACCATATCAAATTTTTTTACAAGAACGCTTGTTAAGAGAAAGATAAAGAAACAAAAACTTTAACAATACAGAAATTGAATCCAACAGAAAAAACAAAATCATACCTGTTAAATAGTTACATATAGACAATGAATACGGATTAACATAATAATATATACAAATAAGAAATATGTAATTCAAGAATGATCCAAACTTCTAAAATGTTATTAGAGATATGATTATAAAGTGAAGTAATCTTTTATATAAGAAACTCTCATTAACTTAAAATATCAAAAGAGATACATTGTTAGCTCAATATATGATATTGAGTGATAATAGAATAATACTTGGAGTTAGCTCAATATAAAAAATATGTAATATGTTGTGGGAATTTTTAATTATAAACAACGCCATCAACTATATGCATTTTTCTTTATAAAAAAAACTACACAATGCATGTAGTTTATTTTTCTTCAAAGATGCATGTAGTTATAGTATTGTTTGTAATTGAAAATTTAGTTCTTCATCATCCTTCTCTTGCATTTGAACGAATGAAATGTGATCAAAACAATTTAAAAAAATCTACTCATAACACACTCTAAACGAAATAAAAATAGGATATAAAAAAGCCAAAAGCCAACCGTTAAATCGTCTATGAAAGAACTTTGTCATCTATTGTATTCTTATACGATTTAATAAATTAATACATATAGTTGATCACTTATGAACATTGGTTCATCCCAAATAATTGTTTGTATTTTGATCACGTAAACAATTGTTTGATGTCAACTTTCACAACTCTCATGTCGAAGTTAGCTAGAGGCAAGTCTCGATCACACATTAACGAAGATAACCTCATTTTATTTAGAAAATGTTAACAAGTACCTTTGAGGCACTTTTTAGGAAGTTTAAAAAAGAAATTTTAGTTTGAGAATGAGTATTCAACACATTAAAAATTCAAAAAGTAACTTTATCCACATAAATCTTATAAATTACTTTTATTTTTTAATCCTTGACTTGTGTCATAAGACATTGGTTAACAACACCTTATTTTATCCTTAAAAAAACAACACCTTATTTTAAATTCACTAATGCATCATCATCATGTATTTGTCGGTAGTATATTTGTTGTACTTTTGTTGGCTTTGATGATTGAAAGTTAACCGTACATAAAGTGTGACAAGAATTGTTTTACTTAAAAATCAAACTCATTTTGACTTCCTCTTCGATATAAAAACACCACAAATGGAGCATAAATGGGATTCTGAAACGAACGGTGAAGATTTATTTATCCATGATTGGAAAATCGAACGACGTAGAGACGCCTCAGGATGAGGAATGATGGTGGTGTCTGATTCCACAGTCACAACTCAAGAACTATACCAAAAAAAAAAAATCAAATCGATCGAAAGATCAATCAAATTGGGATTAGGGTTTGACATTGTATTGAAATGGACTACGCTACAGAGTTTTCTATGGATCGTCGTCCTCGAAAAAGACCCAAATTGGCTTGGGAACTTCCTCAAACTCACTCAAAGGTAAAAGACACCTTTCCCTTTCTCCACCATCATCAATTTCACCTTTTTTGCATTTTTCTATAAAAAATAGTTTTTTTATTGGGGAAAATCCACCGTCACTGTGATTTTAAAAAAAAAACTTATAATTTTATTTCATACTGCATTAGTTTTTGAAGAAAATTTGGAAATTGGGGTTCGATTTATCATGCATATGTAATTAGCTGAAAAGGGGTTCAATTTACTTTATATAATCAATTGATTGTTAATTTTGTGAAAAATGTTGTTTTGAATTTTTTGTATCGAAATTGTACATGCTTTAAATCTAATGGTGTTATGTAGCATAATTCAGTATATTCAATTAGGTCATTTCTATGATTTTAAACATTATAGAATTTTTTGGTTAAAAATCAATGGTTTAAAAGAAAAAGGGTAGGGGATACATTTTTAATTGCTGTTTGAAGAAAAATTGAAAATTGGGTTGTTTTTTTAGTTGCGCAAATCATGCATATGTAATTAGCTGAAAACGGTTCGATTTACTTTATTTAACAAATTGATGCTTAATTTTGTGCAAAAATGTTATTTTGAATCTATTTTGATCCTGAAAAGAGGAGTTTTCTCATTGTTAGTTTGTCAAAACTGTGTAGTTTGATGCTTAGCATTTAATGGTGATTCGTAGAATAACTCAGTATGTTTACATATTTTTCTGGATAGATGTTCATTTCTATGATTTTTTTAACATTATAGTATTTTATTTTTTTTCTTAAAATTAAATGGTTTCAAAGAAAAAAGATGGGGGATACATTTTCAATTGCTGTTTCTGTAGTGTAGTATAATGAGTTGGATTCAAATATGGTTTATGATAGAACATTATGTGTAATTTGATCCATGTAGCCGACCCCACTTAGCGGGATAAGACTTGGTTGTTGTTGTTGTTGTTGTTTCCGTAGTGTAGTATGAGTAAGATATTATGTGTAGGCTCATTCGGGGATATATTGTGGACAAGAGTTTGCTAATGCGACAACAAGCTATGGAACACTGAGGGTACTTCCTGATCATGCTGGATTTTCAATTAAGGGATTGGCTGAAAAAGGCTCTCCCCAATGGCGAGATGATGACAAAGATGGACATTACGTGTTTGCGCTTGGGGAAAATTTAACTTCTCGGTGTAAATGCATTTAACCACCATTAAAAAGCTTTTCTACATTTTGTCTTACAATTAGACATGTTTATGTTGCTTGCTGAGCATTCTAAAGTTATTTTATAGCCATTGTTTATACGATTGGTGCATAATTATTGTCACTTTTACAACATTCACTTTTTATTTTAAGACTATTGTATGATAATTAATGGTTGTTGTTGTTGTTGTATGTTTATCTCGTTTTCTATGTAAGGATATATTTTTCCACATGCATGCTCAAGATGTATATTTGAAGTTTGGTTAAGTTGTGTGATTATTTTTGCTCTTTTACCCCCAAAAAACATTTATTGTCTTCAACGTTTGATTTCACTTAAACCTTCATGTGATCTTATATTATGTAAGACACAAATTGAAATGATCTTTCTTTATTATTTTCTTCTCATACTTTCCTATTAAAAAAATTCTCAAAGGGTCCTTGGAAAACTTGACAAGTAAGGGATTTGTTTTCATGTCTTAATTTGTATTCATTTTCAATTTCATGTAATCCTAATGCCTCTGTTTCTATACTTGCAGATAAGATCCTCAGTAAAATTGGTGAAGGTTATTATCTTCATTATCTACTTTACTTCTTTTGGTATTGTTTTGTATATAGAATTTCAGTCTTATCCTCCCTTACATTATCTGATCTATGTTTGCAGGGACTTTTGGTCAGGTTTTGGAATGCTGGGATAGAGAAACGAGGGAAATGGTTGCCATAAAAGTTGTGAGGAGTGTTAAGAAATACCGTGAAGCAGCAATGTTAGAAGTCGATGTGCTCCAATTGCTTGGGAAGTATGACAGGAATGGCAGTCGGTAACTGTTTTCCTTTTCCTATGTATAATGTACTACCAGCTGCTATTTGAAGCTTGTGTCAATTTTAAATAATTTTATCATATGCAGCTGTGTTCAAATACGCAACTGGTTTGACTACCGGAACCATATTTGTATTGTGAGTATCTAATTGGCATATGGCTACACTATTTCCAAACTTCACAAACATTTGTTGGGGATAAGACTTGTCTGTAAAATTTTAATGATGTTACAGGTATTTGAGATGCTTGGACCAAGCTTATATGATTTTCTCCGGAAGAACAGTTATCGCCCATTTCCAGTTGATCTTGTCCGTGAGCTAGGAAGACAATTATTGGAAAGTGTAGCATGTGCGTAATTGTTATTTCACTATCTTCAGAGTCATACAAACAGTTCTTCTCTCGTCTTTAGGGTAGTTACAACTTATGAACTTTAGATGATCACTTGGGATCTAATCAATTTTTTTTTTAAAAAAGTTCGGTTGTTTTTCCCAATAATGCTTTTACAACTCTTCGTATCATTTATCATTTAAAACTATTTTACTTATTATGAACGAATATAGATATTTCACCCCGTCCCCCATGAGAGAGTTGGAATTTGACTACTGTGTTGCTAAATTGGCAGTTGTGCATGATATGCGCCTCATCCACACTGACTTGAAGCCTGAAAATATACTTTTTATTTCCCCAGAATATGTAAAGGTGCCTGACTACAAGGTATTTCTTCTCTATCTGTGGTCAATTTTTAGAGTGTTTTTCTCAGTTCTTCAAAAATGTGTTTGTGATGGTGGAGCTATGATTCCGCTTTACAACATGCCTAAATGTGTGCTAAAACTGTGTCAAATTATCACAAAATCTTAAACCGCAGGTCATGTTCCGGTCACCAAACGAGGGAACCTCTTACAAGAGACTGCCAAAGTCAAGTGCTATTAAGGTTATTGATTTTGGTAGTACGGCCTATGAGCACCAAGATCACAACTATATTGTCTCAACGCGACATTATAGGGCACCCGAGGTTATTCTTGGTAGGTTTCTATATCTCTTGTTTTCTCTGTAGTATGGCCTATACTGTCTCTACCACACCTACGATTTTCACTTTCACAGTATGTCAAGCTTTATTATTTTGATAAAGTTCAAAAGTAATTGTAGCTTGTTTACTTGTTTCTAGGACTTGGTTGGAATTTTCCTTGTGACATATGGAGTATCGGTTGCATTTTGGTTGAGTTGTGTTCGGTATGTTGAGGTCCTCCATGTAGTGATTCAGAAGCCATAAAATTTGATTTGAATATACTACATGAGCGATGTTATTAACTGTAAAACGGTTTCAGGGAGAAGCTCTATTTCAGACACATGAGAATTTAGAGCATCTGGCCATGATGGAGAGGGTTTTAGGCCCAATACCTCAACACATGTTGAAAAGAGCAGAGTGCGTACCATTCCAAATGTATAGATTGGTATTGTTTTTGTTGGTATTCTCTAACTGCTTCTGTCTCTTGATTTCTTGCACAGCCGTGCTGCAGAGAAGTATGTCAGAAGGGGTAGGCTGAACTGGCCCGAAGCAGCAGTCTCTCGAGAAAGCATCAAAGCTGTCTTGAAACTACCTCGTCTTCCTGTCTGTAACATATTTTAGTATCTAGGTTAATTTTCTCTCTTGTTCCATATTCTAAGTTTTTCTATTTTTTTCTTTCCAGAATCTGGTGATGCAGCATGTGGATCACTCGGCTGGGGATCTTCTTGATCTCTTGCAGGGTCTACTTCGGTTTGATCCCATGAGCAGGATGAAGGCTCATGAAGCACTCAGGCATCCCTTTTTTACTGGGGAGCATTACCAGAGGTATTAAATATAGGATTCATCATGCCATCGGTGATAGATAACTGGTTGTTTTGTTTCACTATAATAACTGAAAATCTGCAACTGTTCTCCATTGGGTGGGTTTTTTTTTTTTTTTCTTG
>Ga0209282_1001042_pt1 | contig 14611 bp, 14 predicted proteins | sample Mtrugardesep15_FD_187529 | JGI IMG/M metagenome (GOLD analysis project Ga0209282, IMG submission 187529) | Root nodule microbial communities of legume samples collected from California, USA - M. trunc garden sep15 (SPAdes) (version 2) | ecosystem: Host-associated > Plants > Roots > Nodule...
ATCCAAACTCTCGTTGTTTTGCGTGTCATTGATGCCGTCCACCATTATTTTGACATCTAGTTCAAAGATAAAAATCGTTGTATTGCAACTCTTGTGTCCGTTTCAGGGATGCCAAAGAGCCAAAACCTTCCCTTTGTGAACCTGAAAAGCTTGAGCACAAAATACTGTTTTTGTGCTAACATACTGGACATATTTGTTCCTGATGCAGATTCCCAATCCCATGCCTCCTATATCGTGTGAGAATGCAACATCAGTATTGCATTTCACCCAACCTGCTAGTGGCTTCGACCGGTCTGCATTCTGTCATTTGTGATATGCCTGCTTGGAAACACTGCCTTCTGTTTTTGCCTTTATTCCAGCCTGTCCAATCTGCTACAGCGCTTCTCAGAATCTGATCAGCATGCTCCACCATGCCCTGCCAGATTTTAAGGTTCCTGCTGCGCCAAATGCTATAGCTAACCATTGCAAAATGAGTTCTGCTATGCTGTTCCAGTTCTGCAAATAGCAGAAAAACTAGCTCTTTGAAACTGTTGCACCTGATCAGTAATGGTTCCATCTTGTCCCACAATTTGCTTTTGATCCAACACTCAATACTTCTTGGACATGGGATGTGGGATGGGCAAAGTTCAGTTCGGACCCAAAACTGTGTCCGAACCGATCTGATCTGTTTGGCAGTTCGTCAAAACCAAACTGAACTATAATAAATCAGTTCGAACCGAACTGAACTGGTTCTTCAAACTTGGTGAACTGTTTCGTTTTAAAAAAACTGAACTGGACTATCTCCAAATCATCTGATATAAGAAAGCTAAGATTCAAAATTGAAAATGTAGAATTTGAGAAATCAAACATGTATTCAATTGAAACTACAAGGATACAAATGAAACACATATTCAATTGAAACTACAAAGATACAAATACAAAGAAGATGAAGTCTGGGTTTGCATTAGGAGCTTGTGGTTAGAGAAATTGAAACTGTAATTCTTCAATCGTTTCACAGTGGTGATTCATCTGTTACTGTTCTTTATAATTGGAGGTCGTTCAATTGAATTTCGAATATTGAGATCGGCATCGTTACGACGGAAGAGGCAATGGTGGAAACTTGATGTGGTTGTGGAAGATGAAAACAACGGCGATTGAAGGAACAAAATACGTTTTTTGAATGGTGAAGCAATTTGGAGGAGATTGTGATCGAGAACGAGATCTGTTTTGGTTCAATAGCATAACTGGTTTTTGAAAGATGTAGCAATTCGGTGAAGCAAAACTGATTCAATTAACAGTTCAAGTTCAGTTTTGGTTTTCTTCAAAAAGGTTCGGTTCAATAGCAGTTCGGTTCATAACTTTTACATAACAGCTCGGTTCAGTTCAGTTCAATTTTTGGTTTTTTTGCCCACCCTCTATAAAGTGCTTTACCCGCATTCTCACTAGGACAAATAACTTCCTTCTCTCTCAACCGTGTTGTAGTTGGTTTAACATCTTTACACTCCCCCCACATAAAGTATGCGAATTCCAAATCCAGTTCTAATTACCCTCAACACATAGATGATTGGAATCGACTAAGTCATTGATGCATAGTCGATATGTGCTTTTGACTGGAAACACCCCGTTTGACACAACATTCCAAATTCAGGCATCTAGTTGTACCACATAATACATATTAGTTTGCAACAACTACTGCATTTGTAACACATTCAACACCTGTGCTGCTATTGCTATGCTCCAGCACCGACTTTGCCCATTAATCAAGTCACCAAACATCATTTGTAATACTTGTTACAACCATCTTTAATTTTTTGGTGCTATCATTCTGAGGTGTTAAAATTTCAATCTACTTTTATGGTGTATTATATAAGGGACCGTTTTCTCATTCTATGTCTAAGGGTTATAAAATGTTAGAAATTTATTGAGCTTTATCCACACGTCTCCTAACTTGAGTGATATAAAGCTAAGATCATATGTAAGAGTTTCTCAAGTTAAAATTAGTTTTTGTTTTTCACAAGCTAGTATTGATTTTTTTTGGATAGATTACAAATAAGAATATTCACAACTGCTAATATCGAAATTTGGATAGACGCAACACTAAATGAGTCGAACTTGAGCTCATAACTAAGTTTGAAAAATAAATGATTTAAACTTAAACTATGTATAATTTAACTTTCGTTGGTTCATAAACTAACCTGATTTACATGCACACTCATATAATTAATTTTTAACTAATTCATATAATTTATTTTAAAAGGAGATATAATTTTATTTTTGTTGAATGCATAAGTAAATACTATACGTTGAGTAACACGAATAAAATATAATATCATAAGTTATATATTTTTTTTGAAAGTATATCTTAAGTTATACTTGTTCAAATAATATGCTCTCTATAACGTTGCTCCTTAAAAAAAATAAAAAAGTCAAACTCTAGCATAATAAAATATATGTTAAAAATTTAAGGCGTCATATTGCATTGTTGCTCAATTTAACTACTTCTAGTGACAATATATCGAGTTATAAATATTTGTTTCTTTTAAGATGAAACATAATTTATATAAAAGTTAGAAACATCATCTACAATTCTTATTAAAATACTCTGAATTTTTCTGTTATAAATCTACTAAAGTGAAAATTAAAAAATCATGATTTCAATTTGCAAAAAATTTAACGGCTAGAGATTTGTGTTATACATTTTGGTTCAAACCTTAATTTCTATATAGTACAATATCTCAAACTAAACTAGGATACCATCACAAACGACGACTTTGTTTTTTAGCAAACAAAAGTCAATTTGAAACACAATAAAATAACCTTATCAAATTCAGAACTTCTAACTCAACTGATAAAATGTCGTAATTGTTAGGCCGGATGTTATGATCGGGGTTCGAACCTCGATACCTCCATTTGTGTGTGTGAGTTTATAATGACTTTTGTCATTTCGTCTATCAACCAAAAAAAAACCTTATCAAAAGTATTTTGACTAAAGTACACTTTCCCCCTCTTAACTTTCAAAAGCTTACAATTTTGGCCTCTTAAGTACAAAAACTACAATTTTGAACCCCTAAGATTTAACCCCTTTGCATATTTGGTCCTTTTGATCAATTTTGACTTATTCAACGCCTACGTGACAGGTCACATGTGTAATTAATTAATTAAAAAAAATTAAAAACCAGAAAATCAATTTTCAAATTAAATAAATTAAAAAAAGATTCAGCTGAATTAAAATAAAAAATAAAAAAATTGGAGAGGAATGGCACATGATATATCTCCAACGTGAGTGAGCTTCTTCCCCAAAACAATCACAAACCCAGAAACATAAACTCAAATTCCTCATACCAATCACAAAGCAAAAAAAACCTAAGATAAAAACAAACCCAGAAGACAAAAATTCTAGAAAAATTAACCATTTTTATCCAATTGAAATCCCACTATCATCATAATCATTGTTCCTTCAACATCATGTTGATCTTTAACAAAATTCATTATTCAATTAAAAAGCAAAATAAATACAAAAATAAAAAACACACTTTCTAAAATTCTTCAGGAATTCCAAATCCATTCTTCAACATCAACAACACCCATTACCAAAATCCATTCTTTTGAGAATCCAAATAAATAACAACGAATCCAATTAGATTTACAAACCCATAAATTCAAGAAGCGTTTGAAAAACCCCATAAAACTAAGCATAAATACTTAACATCTGCATAACTAATTTCTCCAGCTTCCGCCATCACCACTAACGCGTGAAGAATAGTGGGAATCTCCATCATCGCCATAACCACTGTCCCTACCACCACCACCATTAGCTTCTCAATAACCACCACCATTGCTTATGTGGTTGCTTGCAACCCTTGTTCTTCCTTCATCAAAATTCTCCTCGTCCTCGTCGTCTTCGTCATCGTCGTCAGTGTCGTTTTCGGGTTCGTTGTTGGGAACGGCGTCGGAAGAGCAATTGACGGTGGAGGGAAGTTCGGAATCAATGTGGTTGAATTTTTTTATTTTAAGAGGAAGAATTTATTTGTTGGGTTCAAGAGGAAGAATTTATTTAATTTGAAAATTGATGGATTTTTTATTTTATTTTTTTTAATTTATTTAATTTGAAAATTGATTTTTTGGTTTATTTATTTATTTAATTAATTACACACGTGGTCTGCTACTTAGGCGTTAAATAAGTCAAAATTGATCAAAATGACCAAATACGCAAAAGGGCTAATCTTAGGGGTCAAAATTGTAGTTTTTGTATTTAGGGTGTCAAAATTACAAGTTTTTGAAAGTTTGGGGAAAAAGTGCATTTTAGCAAGTATTTTTATTTTTTTACAAAAAAGAAAAAACAGTGACTTAGAATGTTTGTTGCATTCTAACCTCGCCGTCAGCCTCCGCCAAACCCCACCGGAGCCTCAAGCTCAGCCGCACGCATCACCACCACCGGTATGTTGTTTCGTCCCTTCAATTTCCCATCTCATTTTCTTCCCCCTCTATTAAAAAATTCATTCTCCAACACCAGAACCATTCACAACAATAAATTCAGGTTTTCATCTTCCACAGCACTTGCACTCTCTTCTTCCTCAGAAACCCATTTCACAAAACCTCCAAATCCCTCATCTTTTGATGCTAACACCTCCCAAATCCTCCAAAAACTTCACCTTTATCGAAATAACCCTTCTCTTGCACTATCATACTTCTCTGAACTCAAATACCAACATGGTTTCTCTCACAATATTCAAACCTATGTTGCCATCGTTAGAATACTCTGTTACTGGAACTTGAATAGAAGGTTGGATTCTCTTTTCCGTGATATAATAATTTCTCATTCTAAACAAAACCAATTATTTGAAATTCATGACTTGTTTGAGAAACTATTGGAGGGTGTTCATGTTAAGGATAAAAATCATCACTTGCTTAGAGCTTTTGATGGGTTTGTTAAAGCTTGTGTTGGTCTTAACATGTTTGATGATGCTATTGATTTCATGTTTAAGTTTCAAATTAGGAGGTTTGGGATTCTTCCGAATATTTTTGCTTGTAACTTTCTTATTAACCGTTTGGTTAAATGTGATAAAGTGAGTATGGCTTTCGAGATTTTTGACCGAATCAAGAGTCTAGGTTTGTGTCCTAACCATCACACTTATGCCATTATCATTAAAGCTTTGTGTAGGAAGGGCGGTGATTTGAAACAGGCGTATGGTGTGTTGTTTTATGAAATGGAAGAAGCTGGGGTGACTCCGAATTCGTATTGCTATGCAGCTTATATTGAGGGGTTGTGTAATAATCATAAGTCTGATTTGGGATATGAAATGCTCCGAGATTTTAGGGAGAGGAATGCTCCTATTGAGGTTTATGCCTACGCTGCAGTTATTCGCGGGTTTTGTAATGAAATGGAATTAGATAAAGCCCAGAATGTATTTTTCGACATGGAATGGCAGAGACTTGTTCCTGATTGTCAAATTTATTCTCCGTTGATTCGTGGATATTGTAAGACCTATGATTTGGTTAAAGCTTTAGCCTTATATGAGGACATGATTTCGAAGGGTATAAAGACAAATTGTGTGATTGTTAGTTGTATCCTTCATTGCTTTGCTGAGATGGGTGAGGATTCAAGAGTTGTAGATATATTTAAGGAAGTAAAGCAATCGGGTGTGTTTCTTGATGGGGTAGCTTACAATATTGTATTTGATTCTTTGTTTAAATTGGGTAAGATGGATGAAGTAGCAGGTATGCTGGAGGATTTCAAATCTATGCAGATCGATTTCGATATCAAACACTACACAACCTTTATTAAAGGTTACTGTCTTCAAGGTAAACCCGATAAAGCCTATATCGTTTTCAAAGAAATGGAGGAAAAGGGATTTAAACCTGATGTTGTTGCTTATAATGTACTAGCTGCCGGTTTGTGTGGAAATCGTCATGTTAGTGAGGCAATGGAGCTTTTGAATTATATGGAGAGTCAAGGTGTGAAGCCAAACTCTACTACACATAAGATTGTCATTGAAGGTTTGTGTTCAGAAGGCAAGATTGAAGAAGCTGAGGGATATTTTAACTCTATGAAAGATGAAAGTGTTGAAATCTATACTTCCATGGTTAACGGCTATTGTGAAGCTGACCTTATTGAAAAATCATATGAACTTTTTCATGAGCTGTCAAACCGAGGAGACACTGCACAAGAAAGTTCGTATTTAAAGCATCTTAGCAAAGTATTGTATTCTAGAGTATTAGCTGAATTGTGCCAGACAGAGAATATGCAACGTGCTCGCTCTTTGTTTGATTTTTTCCGTGGGAGAGGATTTACGCCAGACGTTGTAACTTACACAATCATGATAAAAAGTTATTGTAGAATGAATTGCTTGCAAGAGGCTCATTACCTCTTCCAGGATATGGAGAGCAGAGGAATCAAACCTGATGTAATTACCTACACAGTTCTACTTGATGGGAAATTAAAACAAGCGAGATTAAAAGGGCATTTCTCTTCTCAACACGGAAAAGGAAAGGATGCACCGTACGATGTTTTGACTCTCTGGAGAGACATGAAGGAAAAGAAAGTAAGTCCGGATGTTGTTATTTACACTGTTTTGATTGATGGACATATAAAGGTCGATAACTTTGAAGATGCAATTAGACTCTTCAAAGAAGTTATTAACAGAGGACTAGAACCGGATAATGTAACATTCACTGCTTTATTTTCGGGCTTGTTAAACAGTGGGCACCCAGAGATAGCAGTTACATTGTATAATGAAATGTTTTCCAAGGGAATGACACCACCCTCACATTTAAACCAGCGAATTATGGAAGTTAGAAAGCTGCAGTTTCAAAGTAGTACCGGCGAATTATGAAATTTAGAAAGCTGCAATTTCAAAAGTAGTGAATCAGTTTTGATTGTTGGTTCTTGGAGTTACCAACAAGTTTGAAATTCTATCTGGTTGATACCTAAAGGTGAAGCATAATCACACGTGCTTTGGGTTATTTTGCTAAAACTTCTTGTATAGATATGAAAGGGAGTAGAGACACAGACCGATTACCAGAATGTCATTGTACGTAGGTATGTATCTTCTTTATACTGAATTAAAATGATATGCAATTATGAATGCGTAAGTAGTATAAATGAGACGGATTCAAAAAGGTTTTTCTTGCTGCCACTTGTTTAATATAACATGAATATTGTATTTGAACTTGAGAAATTAAGTTTTTTGCAAGTTAAATTTGGATGTCTTTTTTTAATTCTTTTGGATTACCAGGTATTGTTTAATTTCAAGGAAGTAGCAGCAAGAAAAACTTTATTGGATTACTTGTTTAATATAACATGAATATTGTTTAATTCTATTGTTTTTATAATTTCAATAGTTTGTAAAGTCATTGAATTATTCTTACTATATATCATACAGAAGCTCTCATGCTTAATTACAAGCCATTTTTTATTGTCACAATTTATGATTTACACTAGGTAGCCTGTTACCCTTTTGCTTAATTGATACTCCGTCTGGGTTCAGTTATAAGCATAACTAACTAACCACACATATTAAGAGTGGTGGCTAAACTCATTTAATTTTCTTGATGTAATCCAAAACTTAATTTTATTTCCCAAAATACTCTTTCTTTTCATTTAGTTTTGTATGAGAACTTATTTCATTGAAGAGTATTTTGAGAATAATAGCATTAAAAATGATAGAATTAGTTAGGTTTTGCTTATATTTAGAACCATCTGATAAGACTTCCTTTTGTCTTATATTTAAGACCAAAGTAGTAATTGAAAAGGATCTGCTTTTACTGAAATTTAGGTTTTACATTTAATTATCTCAAGCTAACTTGTCGGCTTTTTTGAGTTTGCACATAGGAGAGTATCTGATCTGACTGTGCATATTTAGTTGCATAGCTGATTTGGACTAATGTGAAGCTGCCGAGCATTGAATGCAGTTCAATTAACATTGGAAGACTCTTAATCATATTCATGTTTCGCCTATAAATTATGTTTCATATTATTTTCACCGTTGCTAAGTGATTAGTCAGTTTTTTGTCGGTAATTTTTTTATTAAGCCTCTATTCTTGCTAAATTGGGATTTTTCATGTTATACCTTCCATAGCTAAGTGATTTTTCAAGTTTTTCTGTAATTTTTTTGTTAAGGTCCTTTCTTTCATTCCCTTACCTTCCATTAACAAAAGTTTGTTATTCGGATGGTAGCATCATTGCAGATATTAATGCGGCAAAGAAGCTTGTAGTCCAAGTAGCAAAGCTTTTGCCTGTTCAGATTCCTCCCGTATCTACTACAATGGAAATGCTTTTGATGGATGCTAAGGTGTGTATTATTTTTCTTTCTCCCCTCTTTTATTCCCATCAATATAATATTTTACTTTACTATTTGTGTCGCGTTGGTGTATGACACTGACACGACACTAACACTTGTAATACAATGACTTCTTTTTTCTAAAATTATTATCGGTATCTACATATCAGTGTTAGGGTTGTTTTTGGAGTCTGTGTCAGTGCTTTATGACCAAGAATATGATACCACATCTTAATTACAACATAATATAAATTAATGACCTAGAACAAGAAAAGGCATTTATTTAGTATTTTGGTAGTTTTATGCTTCTTTTTTTGCAGAGTCACAGATAAGCATCAAAATTCAAAGGATGCAGAAGGTGCTGCACGTTTTAAGAGACGACAGGTCCTGATGGAAAAACATGCGAATAGGAGTGAAAATGAACCCTTACCTAAGCAATGCCATAATAATGGTAACATTAGGCCTTAGAATGAATTATAAGATGAGACTAATTACATTTTGGCTCACTGATTTCTCACAAATGTTTCTTTATCACGATCATGAAACAGCTATGAATAGACATCAAAGCTCAAAAGAGGATGCAGCTGATGCACACAGGTTGCGGAGAAGAATGGTTATGATGCAAAATTGTGCCTACAGTTTAAGGTGTCAAAGTGAAAATCAATACGCTGCCATGCAACTCTATAATGGTCTGATTAGGCCTATGACACTATTCTAAATGTCATTGATTATATTTTGTTAAAATTCATTATCGCAAAGCTAATTGTCTATCTTCATGCCGTTTTAGTGATGTAAACCAACTTCTGACAGCAGAGTATGAACTGCTTCTTAATCAATACATGGATGCAGATTTTGTTCTTTACTATTGTTGGAGGAATGGTAGGGTCACACCCTCTAACACTCTCTTTAAATAATGTAGAAATAATTTGTAAAGATACTCTTGCGCATTGTAGAATGTTTTCAGCATAGCATATTTCTTAGCACATTTCTTGGTATATTCTTTTTGTAATTAATGTTACTGATTGTAAAATTGCCTATATAAGAATTTTCTGATGTCATTCAGAAACATGGTTTCAGCATATGTTTTTTCATATTCTCTCACTCTTTCAATATGGTATTGAGAGCCTAATGAGTGACAACCCTACATTGTGCTTGCCCTGTGAACCCACTGTCCTCTAATGAGATATTTTTTGGCAAACTGTGTTTCAACTCCAGCTTCCTGCCTTCTCTGTTGCCGCAACCTATTCCGACACTCGTTTCGAGCGTATCTTGCAAAATTTGCCATTGTTGTGGTCGTAATTACCAATCTTGAGACCTTTTCAACAAATGAGTACCACCATCGTCCTCGCCTCATCCAAATCAAGCAACCACCCCAAAGCTTGCTGCCAGAAGCTGTCACATGTTCCACCTCACTCACTGCGTGTGACGACGTGTTCCTCCACCTCTCTTGTCTCCATTTAGTGTGTCAGACTTGACTCATCGTCGTGGAAAAGTCTTTCCTCACATCATGAGATTTATATGGATTCTCATAATCTTATTTCTTTTATGCTTTTGCATCTCTTTTCTCTCCTTCCCCCTTTCTCTAGTACTAGTATCTATATTTTTGTATGTCTTTTAATTACCTAGTGCGTTGCTCTCTCAAGGAAATCTAGAATTTTCTACCGTTTCACTAAAGTCGTGGAGTTCATAATTTACATATGTTGTAATCATGAGAGGATATCAAACTTTATTGCTCTCAAAGTGGTACCTAGTGTGTGTCTTTCTGTTTTTGGTGCTTTATGGGGTGGTTATCTTCATCACATAGAGGGTGTATTCATCACAAAGCTAACGAGGGTGTATGTTTGGTGAACATGAGATTAGTTATGTTTGGTGAATGGATTTGTAAAAGAAAAAGATGGAGAAAAATGAAGGGGTGTGATGCGGCATAACTTATGCAATGCATTTGGTGTACGATTATTTCTTGGCACTTCAATAGTTTATGTTCAGTGAAAGAGGAAAAATAGTTCATGGAAGAAAAGTAGAGTTGAGCAGTATGAATCAAATTCTCATAAATCAATATACGGAGAAATACTACTAGAATATATACGAAGCATAAAAAATTTAAAAATTGTATCGTATATTTACATCATTAAAACCTTATAATTTACTGTATCTATTATCTTTTATAATTCAGTCTTGTAACTTTTAATCTTTACAAAGAAAGTCTCAATTTTATAGTTACCAAAAACATATTTAACTTTTATAACGCCTCTTCAAAAAACATGATATAGACTTTCTTAAACTGCAAGTGAAGCGATATTGATATTGGGGTAAAGACACTCTTCCAAACATCTCTTTATAATCTGAATTCTGAGCAAACCACAAACTACCGTAGTTTGTCCAAGACAAATATCTTACAATTCAATCTATGTGAAGAGTATAACACACATAATTATAAATGTAGCAAGAGGGGACCAGTCAGCAACAGTTCTATATGAGTTTTTGCTTCTACTATTTAAATCTTGAAGTAATGCAATTGAATAGATGACACGTGGCGGAAAATTTCAGTGTTTAGACCAAACAAATTCTGGTTTCCAGTAGTGTTAAATTCTGATCAGGTAAATTTTGAAAGAAGAATTTTGTTTATATTAAACAGCTCAGGAAAACTGAAAAATACAATGCCATTTTAGTGCCTTAATCTATTATTACAAGCACAAAGTTGGTGTAATTAAGCTTAAAAGAGTCCACCAAATACACAAACAATAAAAAATGCTCCCCAAATAACATGTCAGCTACATAGATTAGGTATGCACACTGCAGCATCTTGATTCTGTTCCTTCCATATTCTTCCGGTGACTCTAAGTTTCAGCTCCTTCCTATCCCCACCAGAGAAAAATAGTGCCATATTTCTTTGAATGATGAGACCATCATGGCTATCCCTAACTTTACGGTGGCTATCTCGAACACTTCGTGGCGTACCCTCCCAAATTAGTTTCCTGCCATTGGCTCCAACTTCCAGGCTATAGCTGTAGTTCCGAGCATCATTTTCGTCGCCCATAAACCGAAGGAATGCCATGTAAACAGGGGCCATGCCGAGCTGAAAAGCTTCGAAATGAAGGCAGAAGTATTGACCGAAACAATGAAATACCTACAAAATAAAAGTAAAGTCGGCAAACAGAAGAATCAGAGAAAGTGAGAAGTATGTGTGTGTGTATATATACACACACACACACACACACAAACACTGAAATAAGATTACATGTTGCAGCGAGAGGGTGCAATGATATGAAGTTGTCCTCATCCGTCACCCGCAACAGAAAAATAATATAAAACCATTTTTTTTGGTTACAAAAATTTTAGGGTGAGGGGATGGTGCCCCAGTCCAAGGCAGGGAAGACCTTCGGGCTCAAAGAGCACTTACAAAGGTAATTACATTTACCTCCCTCCAAAGGCACTAGCGGGGCTCGAACCCGGGTTCTCTCGGATTCAAGACCTGTCTTTTTACCACTAGACCAAGCCTTTGAAGTTAAACAATTATCTTTATTCATGTCTACTAAAGTATTAAAAAAATAGAAATTACTATTTGTATGAACTCAATTTAACCTATCAAATGAAAGGTGAAATTGTTAAAGTTCCCAATGTCTTGACTGTTACGTTATGGTACTTACTTTTTAGTAGATCTACATCTGTGGATCTTGTTATTAAGAAAATCATGAAGCACCGTTTCATTCTGGCCATAACTCTATTCTATGCATAATCATCACTTCTGTTTCAAATAGACAGAAGAAAAAAAATAAATTGCAGAGTCCCAGAGAATCGAAAAATGAGTGCATTTAAATCCGCGCTAAGAGTGGCATATCTAAAGCTTATAAAAAAAGTTACAACCCTATAATTTAAGACCAAAGATGTTTAGGGAGGAAACATAATCTATATTGTATGAGATACTATAAACCCAAACATAATTTCCCTGTCTCAGCTAGGACATACCGAAGACCAAACAGATTTAACAAAATAAACCAACTTCAATATTGCTACAACAAGATCATATATTTTTACAAATCTTGACTTACAAGAATGAAAGGCAAGATTTTATTTATACAAGAAACAAGATATATAAGAAAGAACAACAACATATGTGTGCGTGATAGTAAAGAACAACAACAACAAGAAATCTTGACTTACAAGAGTGACAGGCATGATAGTGAAGGCATATGTGTGCATAAGGGATCATTGTATGAAACAAAATACCCCTGCTGTGTTATGACATTCTCAAGCAGAGAATCTAGAGTGGTTCACACAACAACATACGTTACACATAACACACATAATCTATATCCTAGGAGAAATATGAACATGCAATGGATTTTTCATCACCATAGTGAATTCTTGTATTTCTGTCAAATCAACATGCCCGCCCTCTGGAACCTTCCAATCGAAATTCCAAACCAAATTAGCCACAAAATATTCCAAATGGAGCAAAGCTAAATGAAGTCCAGGACAAATTCTCCTTCCAGCTCCAAACGGCATCATCTTTATCTCTTTACTACATGTAATATCAAAAGTCTCATCATCCTTCAAAAACCTTTCTGGCTTAAACTCCATTGGATCCTCCCAAACACGAGGATCCAACCCCATCTCCGCCAGCAAGAAATTCACCGTCCCATTTTTAGGCACCAAATAACCGTTCAAAACCACATCCTCTTTCACCGCATGTGGCAATGGAAATTTCCCCGGTGGATGACGCCTCAACCCTTCCAAAATCACACACTTCAAATACCGAAGTTTCTGCAAGTCTTCCTCTTTCACTTCCTCCTTCTCTCCATTTTCATCACCACCCATCACCTCCCGAATCTCCTCCACAAGCCTCCCCTGCACTTCCGGGTACTTCACCAAATTGGCCATAATCCACTGCAAAGCAGTGGAAGTAGTATCTGTCCCACCGTTCAAAAACTCTGAACAAAGATTAACCATTTCATTATCACTCAACTTCCGTTTCTCCTCAGGCCACTCCAACTCTAAAAGAGTATCTGCATATGAAACAACAGTATTAACATTGTTCAGTTTACTCTCCTTAACTTGCTTCCTCGCTCTTATCAGTGGAAGCAGAACATCCTCTTGATCCTTAAGTAACTTCAAAAACTCCTTCCATTGGTTACGCAACAAAATCCTTGTAACTTTCGGCCAGAAATTCAGTATATTGAATCTGCCAAAATTTAACATAATGTTCCTTTGTACACGCTCAATATCACTGATTTTCTCATCGTTAACTCTTTCACCAAAACACATGAAAACAAGTAAACTGAACATAGCATATTTGAAGTGTGGCATAACCTTAATAGAATCCGTTGGTTCCGATTCTGATGCAGTTTTGAGACGGTTGATGAGAGTGCATAAGACCCACTTCCGAATTTCTGAGAAGGATTTGGTTTTGGATGGATGAAGCATCTCGGAAGCAAGGTTACGACGGAGGGTACGCCATGTTGGGCCATAAAAAGCAGTGTTGATGTTGTGTTGGTTGCTGGAGATGAATTTGGAGGTAGGAAGAGCTCTAGGGCGATCAGAGAAGATGGCTGAGTTTTGAACGAGAACATGGTGGGCAAGAGCATGGTCGTTGATGAAAATGGAAGGTCGAGAACCGATATGGACAGTGATGATAGGACCATGTTTGGCATGGAGAGTTTTGAGAAAAGGTTCAAGTTGGGAGATTGATTTTCGGAGCAATTGGAAGTTTGTGATGATGGGGATGTGTGGAGGGCCGGGAGGGAGGTGTACGGTGGTTGTGAAGGAGGAGACGATGGCTCTGATAAGGAAAATGATGCAGAGAGTAACGAGGACGATGAACCATGTTTCCATTACGTAAATGTTTGGTGCAACTTTACTCTTGTGTGTGACACAAAACATGAGGATGATGAGGGTTTATATAAACCATATGATATCATTATATATGGATATGTGGTTTTAACACACATCTCTCCTTCTCAATTCTCATACAAACAAACAAATTATAAATACTCCCTCACGTCTTCATTATAAACAGCAACAACAAAAATTACACTCTTTAAAAAAAATTGTCGGTGCCATTTATTTCTCTAAAGTTATGAAAAATGGAAAATACAATTGCAATTTCTAAATTACCTTTCATGGGAACTTGTTCCATTGAAAGAAAAAAAAAATCACACTGGATAATTTAGAAATAGTAACATTAAATATGATAGATGATATTGACATCTTTATATAATATAAAAGAATACATTTATGAGTTAAAGTACACTTGACATCATATTTTACTTCTAGCATTTAATGCTCTTCACAATAATAATTTTCAATGCATTTTACCTTTTATTAAGAAATAAGAATAAGAAATTAAGAACATT
>Ga0209282_1001043_pt1 | contig 14608 bp, 11 predicted proteins | sample Mtrugardesep15_FD_187529 | JGI IMG/M metagenome (GOLD analysis project Ga0209282, IMG submission 187529) | Root nodule microbial communities of legume samples collected from California, USA - M. trunc garden sep15 (SPAdes) (version 2) | ecosystem: Host-associated > Plants > Roots > Nodule...
ACTACCAAACTCTTCCTATACAATAACTATATCAAATCCATACACACACCTTATCCTCTCAGCTCAATTTAAGTAACTAGTCACCGCTGCACTAGCAAACTATATGTTTACCTCCTTGTTCACCGTAGTGCCATTTCACTTCTATATGAGGAAAAAATTACCATACAGTAAAAGGAAAACACTATGAAGATAACACCATCACTGCAGCGCAAGTTAGAACATACTTATCCAACCCTATGTCCCCACCCTTTTCCATAAGCCTCAATTGATTATTACTCACACTGATGCTTTCCCTTTCATTGGCATATTGCAGACCCTCCCAACTCCTTACGATGCATCCACCAAGCCCACATTCTTACCACCATGGCCGTATTAGTCACACACGCGCCCAATTTTCAACTACACATGACACACTTGCACGCATGTTAAAATCATCAGAAAAGTGCTCAACTCTAAACCAACATAACCAAATTCATTGTATCACAACAAACACCTTGTTTGCAAAATTCAAGCCTATATCAAAAGAGCAAGTGGTAACACTATTCCCATCAAAACCGCATGAAATACGCCAATAGGAACAAGGCATGCAGAACAATCAGCTGCACATGAAAAATTGCATTGCCCAAGCAAAACCCTCAAAGAGCAGTAATATTTAATTCATTTGATCCTTCTTTCCCTTATGTTCTTTGTCAGTAAAAAACTTCATGTTTATAGTTTTGGTTGAATCAGAGGGAGTACGGTGAACCACGCAGCACACACAGAGGAGAGGCAGATTCAAAGGGAGAATGGCGCATCGCGCACACGGAGCTTGACGATCAATGACACATGTTGGAGCACGAACAATGCAGCGCATACGCAAAGGGGCAGAGTGGTCACGACAGGATGCAAACGCAGTGGGTAGATGGAGGGTGCAGTATTGAGGAGACACACAAAATGAGTTTCCCTGGGTTAGGGTTTATAACATTAAAATTGTTGAGGTGACCGCGGCCACCCTATATCCCTAAGAAGCTCTGCCCCTGAATACACAGATGCTTCTTCTAACTCCTTTGGACATGAAATTCAGGCTACTCTACAGCATCTATTTTATAGAACTTATGAACAATTGCAAAATTCAAATAATTTAACTATTTGTCCATGCAAATGCACTTTATCTGTTTAAGACATGCTGTTTATTCCACTTCTATCTCAATTGATGCCTAGCATCATTGTGATGCAGCAGCATTTTCCAAAGGCACCTACATACCTGAGCTTAACAATCACTCAAAATAATGGCTAGTTTAAAACAAAAGCACCATTGAAAATTGCAACCCAAATGCAACATTTCGCAAGTGACAGATTACCATGATCACCATGAAAACATATTGGTGCAGAAAATACTGGTAGATGCAGTGCAAGTGAAACCATATACTCTGACCCAAAATTATGAAAAAGAAACACGGGGAAGCAATAATTGAAAATCCGATTTTAAGGATCACTAGAGTCAAAATTTGTGTAGACAAATGTAGAAAAGTAAAGGCAGTAGTAACAAGCTAAGTGAAAATCAGAAGGTGGTGGACGTTAATTGGTGCTTTGATATGTCAGTAGAAGCAACCATATTTAGCCTTTATATCTTCACAAAGGTTGTATACTTATATAAGTAAAATCATTTCTATTCTTATTACCATATATCCAACCACTCAAAACACTACAAAACCAATACAGCTATAACCTAGACACTCAAATAGTCAAATATAATTTGGCCATCCAAATCCAAACAATATTATTGAGTCTTATTTATGTGGAGTGTGATCATATTCAAGAAAACCATCAAATACTTATCTTGAACATAAACATGCAACCTAAAGTTCTACCTAAAGATACAAAAATCAAAATAAAAATTGGATGGTTGTGTAAATAAAAATCATACTATCACTGCATAATCTTTAAATATTTCAATTCAAGATTAAAGATTTTTTTCAACAAGGCTTTTCAAAGCCATTAATATCAAATTGTCTCAAAAGACAAACACAATAAATTTAGATCAATCATGAAATAGAAACTCATTCAACGTGTGTAAAGATAGCAGAGGAAGTGACCATGAACAATGAGATGATAACTACCTTCCCTTGCAAAGCAGAAATCGCAGCGTCTGCTTCCTCCTTCGTATAATAAGAAACAAATCCATACCCAGCAGATTTTCCACCAGGGGTTTGAAAGACAACCCTGGCTGAAACTGGTGTTTTGAAATTCTCAGTGAAGATGTCTCTGAGATGTGTAGATCTTGCTTTCCACGCAAGGTTGGATGTATATATTACATAACGTGCTTCCTTAGGAGTGGGAGGTGGAGGAGGTGGAGGAGGTTTCTTAAATCCCTTTGCAAACTCTACCCTTACTATCCGGCCTGATATTTCCTGAACCACACAATTAGATGTCATTAAAATTATAGCCACACAAAAGTTGAATGAGATATGGAAACCAATATTTTTATATTCATTTTTCATTCAACTTCGGACACTAGTTAAGATATTTCAAAGCATCATCTCTATTCCTGGAGCTTAGTATAGTCCGTTGGAAGTGTTTTGCTAGAGATATAACATATACAAAAAGGAAACTAAAATGGTCATTTTAAAGAAGATCCTATTACATGCCACCGCAGAGTGACATAAATATGATTATTTATGTTATGAACTTCTGGTCGCGTGCATTAAAAACATGTGATTATATCATACTTCTTTGAGGGAAGAAAAACATTAACGAAATTATCGTTCATACTGTCTAACCTCTAGTTTTTACATTTTAGTAATAATCTATCTACATAGTGCCATAGTTCCAACCAAATTAACATATGTTTTGGCATAGCATGTTCAGCTGGACCTCAAATAACTAAACTTCACAGTCTCTTGTAATTACCAGTAGTGCAAGGTCTGTACAGTATTACTATGAAGCACGAAGACAACTATGGACCCCAGACACAACACTAGCACAAACACACTAACATGAATAATATCTAAAACATAGGATACATTAGATTCAGAATTAAGAGTATTTGTAGAAGCTAAATTAGCCCACCCAAATTGGCACCGGAGGGAATCAAACCTGAGACCTCGAGGAGGAGCATACTCCCAGGTCCCAAGGCAATACCACTAGGCCAACCCAAGTGGGTTTAGTTCATTATAAGATTAATATGTGACATACATGAAAAATAAAATAAAATAGAACAACTTACAGTAGCGTTAAATTTATCGACAGCAGCCTGAGCCTCCTCTCCTGAATCCATAGTAACAAATGCATAACCTTTTCCCCTCTTTGCAATCTACTACATAATACACAGACACCCATTTCTCCAAATTACACATTCAAATGCTAACCACAAACTCTTAATCATGTCATTAATTAATCACTGAATTACAAATACTAATTGAAAATTAAAACACCAAAATCAAAAATTAAAACAAAGATTTTGAAACAACCTCAACGTCAATTACAGTTCCACATTGAGCAAAGAGATCCTCGATATCCGTCTTAGAAAGAGACCAAGGCAAGTTAAAAACAGCGAGTTTCTTCTTGTTCAATGTCTCTGTTTTTTCCACCTCTTCAGTTGTTGTTGTTGTTGTTGCTGCTTCTGTTACCTCCTGTAAAGCGTAACAGAGTGTTTTGGATTTGGAAGAAGAAGAAAAGTGAAGTTTATGGTTATTGTGAGAAAAAAGAGAAAAAGAAGAAGAAGAAGGAATTGAAGTTGAAGCATGAAATTTTATGGAATCTGGGGATTTTGATAAGAAATGGTAGTTATTGTTATTTGAGAAACGTTGATGTGTGAATACAGTTATGGTTGATTCTAACGTTGCCATTGGAATGGTGGTAGTAACGAAATACGACCAGGTGGAGAAGTAGATAAGGGGGTAGTGATGATGATACCAGTTTTATCTATCGGTTTTTCCCCTTAAATTATTATTTTTTTCAATTTGAGTTTTTTGTTTAATATATATATATATATATATATATATATATATATATATATATATATCAACGTAACTTCTTGTCATAAATGTTTTGACTCAAAATTAAACACAAACTAATTTCATTATCAGTTTAGTCTCTAACGTATGATGTGTATGAGGAACTAAAGATGAATTGAAGGACCGACCTAATTCTCAAATCCTTATTCACTAAAATCTCCAATTCTCTCTTTTGTTCAAATTTTTAATAGCACCAAAGTTTTTATTTTTATTCGGTAGTTAGTATTGTATAGATAGATATATTTCTTTTTAACTTTGCTTTGATTAATTCGATTGAAAATATATTTTTGGAGAACCTTGATTATGAATTAATCTTTTGCAAAAAAATTCAAGAAGAAAGACATTCGAATAATTAAAATGACACAAATTTAATGATTATCCCAAAGTATCAAAAAATCTAGGACGGACACTGAGAGCAACTTATCCTATCTGTGTTCATATGTGACTTGTGCATAAGGCATACATAATAAATGAATACTGCGGAGAATATATTTCAACCAATTTTACGACACACAAGTGAGATAAATCTTTCAACCATTGAATTAATAAATTTTACATCTATGGTTAGAAGTCCGCACAATTTTAATGTCTGTTGCAATTGTTTGAAAATGTCGCCAAAGCTCTCGACTTCTCAGGTTGTAGTGTCTAGGAAAAAAAATTAAAAAAGGAATTGTGAGACATTCTTCTATAGTCACAAACACAAATTAATAGTGTTTGATCACACATACATAAAAAAGTTATTTATTGAAATACTAAATTATTTTATTTTCAATTTTTTTTATTGTTAAAAATAAAATTAATATGTGTGCCCAAACACTATTCATTTTGTACATGTGACTATAAAAGAATTCCTCTAGTATATTGTTTATAAAATTTGTCTGAGAAAATATGAATCAATTAATGTTTTTTTTTTGTGTATGAATGAATTAATGTTTTTTGTTATTAAAAATTAAATGATATCCATTCATTTAAATTGATATTGTAATCGGATACAATACAAATGTAGTAAAAACAAAGATATTCATATGAGCATTGGTTCTGTGAGGACTGCACTTGAAGAGTCTGCTGCAAGCAGATTGCAAAAATATGGGGGACCAGATAATAAAGAATTGCTTCAGAGGTGAAATGATTTCTTCAACTTGATTATCTTTTTCATAGGTTGAGAATTACTCGTGTAGAACTTGTTACGAAATTGTTGAAGATTTGTTGAACCATATGTAAATCCAATTGGGTGAATTCTTTGTTGTTGTTAACTAGCAAGCTTTGATGTAGGTTTACTTCACATTTTAGAGATGAAATCAAAATACCTCGTGGGTCTGTAATTCATCTCACAAGTAAGATATCCTTCCCTATATTTGCATTTCCATTTTCTCAACTTTCAGAATTATGCTGCATTACATGCATAATCTTTTTTTGTGCTTCATGAGCTAGTCATATAACTCCTATGTAGGTCAATCTTAGATTTATATGTGGGCGAGGAACCATTTGAGAAACAAGCCAAAGAAGAAATAGAGCTCAACATGGCTTAGACTGCTAAAAAAAATCCTTTGTTTGCTAATTCCATGCCTCTAGTAACTTTGTTCAATATCGTGTAAGTGATTCATATCTCATACACTTGCAATTTTTTGAGCTTTGACAATAAATTGTCACTCATTTCTTTTTTGCCCCACTCATAAACGTAACATTTTGTGACCAAAGTCAAGAAGATTTACTTTGTCGAGGAGACTAATTTGCGATCCTTATAGTGAGCGCTGAACATTTTCATCACCATCCATTCCAATTGAATGGGAATTACCAGTTGAAATCCCCTTTTATGTACGGTTCATTAAATGTGAGATGATAAAAGAGGATTTCGATTAGAAATTCTCACTCAATTGGCAGAGATAATGAAAAAACACTCCTAGAGTGTTAATTTTCCTAGAGATGACGAAGGAACAAACAAAGAATAATCATTGTGGACACAGGAAGAACTCCTTTAGAAAATGAAAGTTTGGATCATTGAGAGATAATTCCCTTCCGTTAAATGTCTTCTCAATAGAGAGACGATTGAAGTTGGAGAAACGGGATCTAGTACACTAACTTTGAAAACTCAAAACCCTTTGAAGCAATACAACAAACTCAAAACCCAATCAGAAATTTCAGCACTTAATATTGTTTAAGAAAACATTTTGTTTCCCTTTGGTTTCATTGCATTCTCTAATACAGAAACAAAATGATTGTCCATTTGACATCAAACATAGGATATCCAATCTTGGTTATTTAAAGTTTAAATCCAAACAAGTCTAGAAGAAAAATAACATGGTAAAATAATGAACCATGACACCTGTTTCGAAACATTACTAGTTGCTACTAGTTGTTTCAGATAACTTTTTGAAAGAGAACTTTATCAATATGAGAGTAAATGGTCTCTGCGTCACAGTATGCTTCATAGTAAAAACTCTTGGCCACCGCAAGGAATGAATTCTTGATATTCGAATGCAAGCCATCTGGAGAATTTTGAAGCACCAATTGCACAAGTTCTTGCATTTCTGACTCTATCTCCGGTGTATTGATACTAGCATGTCCCTGACAATAACATAAATGTACAAAAATTCAGGATCTAAATGTTGGAGTCTTGAATTTATCAACTTATTCATGCAACTTAGTGCATGTTTGTAATTACAGCGAGTTTGGCAAAATCATGGTCACACATTGATTTCGTTAAAGTTCCAAAATATAATATTTGCCAAAACTACGGTAGCAAACTATGAATCAGAAAACTGATTGTCGGTCCAAACATGCACTTCTAAGCATAAAAACTAGTGTTCATTACTAACCTTGTTGATTTGGTAATTACGGAGGCGAGTGCAGATTTTGTTTGTGGCTTCAAGTAGATTCTGGTACTCAGGGTTGAGCTGTACTTCTTTCGACCAATATCCAGCGGTTAAATTTATGATTTGCACAAGTAATTCAGCTTCTCTTTTGGATCTATTTCCTTCATATTGCCAGCTTGAGAACCACCTTTGCCACTGATCAAAAAACAAAATGAAAAGCTTTAGGAAAAAATTCTAAAGTTCTTCCTATTTGCCATTCTTTTACATGTTTCATTTAACTGAAACTTGGCTCTAGCTGTGTTCAAACGAAGTTACGTTTTGAAATGAGTATATATAAAGTTACAAGTCTCAAAAGGATTTCTACTCACCATTTAATTCAAATAATGAGAATTTTCCTGGTTCTGATGCGTAAACATTTGGAGGCCAAGGTGATCAAGGGTTGTCAGCAAAATTCCTACGAGTTTCTCCTCTCTCTTGTTCATGTCTAACCCCCTGCAACAAATTACACATGCATGTTTAAAACACATTTTGTTGCATCAGTGGTGAAATTTAATGTCTATAGAGATCTATTTAACTAGATATGCCTGATATATGGTAACTACTAACTTCATGAATTAGACTCGAGTCAAATTCTAAGACACAAATTAATAAGTATACACAATAATTGTTAGAAAGATAAAGAGTATACGAAAGATATGTTGTTTACTTTATTGAGTAGTCTCCTCCATTAATGCATTTATTGAACTGATCTACGAAAGCACTCTTATATTCCTCATCTTTGAAATTCGACTCCAGTATCTGCAGCAAAGCTGTTGTTTTAGCCCATGCAAGTCTCTCTAGAGACCTCTTGGGCTCAAATATGCTAGCTGCTGCTACGTAATAAGCAATCAGGAGACTCTTTTTGCTCAATCCAAACCCTTCTAGGTCATTAGTTATTGCTTTCATTGAGTGAAGCATGTTAGAGAGTGTTTTGTGGTTATTACTCTTACATTTTGATTTCTTCTTCCCATTCATTATAATGCATTGCTTGACAATTGTTGTAATCTAACTCTGCAAGCTCCAGGTAAACATCATTGTTCACGTACGGCATTCTATCAAAATTGAGTAATTTCATTTGTTAGTAAGTGAATTCACATAAATATCTCTTAACACATGCCTTCATGAAACAAAATTCAGGACTAAATTTGTACTGAAATTCAACTTTTATAAGAAAAATAGAAGCATATAGTATTAAACTCTAAATCAATAAATCTTTTTGACAGTGAAGACTCTAGTACTTAGTTCTAAGCTATTAAGTAAAGGTGAAATTGTTCTGCAGTAAATGATCTGAGCCATGTAAAGGGTCTTGCCGATCCAAACATCATTTGCACCACCGTATTGTTCAAGGTAAAATCTCGTCTCCAATCTGGGTAAGCTAGCATACCATGGCACATCCAGAGCATAATCCACCTGAAAACTGACCTCGTCTAGAAGTATACATGCAGACGCCAGAAAAACGCAATTTTCTTTGGATTCACCCATCCAGACGTGAGAAAAACTTTTTTCCGTCTGAATGTGTACTTCCGATGGATTTGGATTTTAAGAATGATGGGGAAAGATGCTCCCGTAAAATTTTAGATCAGTAGGAATGAAATTAGAACTCACCTCGCGTGGTAAATCTTTGGTTATGATCCATTTATCTAGGAGTTCATTAGCAGCACGTTTCTTTGTTAAATATTTGGCCGAGAAATTCTTGGCATCCTCAAGAATCTTCTCTTCTTGAAATAGCACTTGCGAAGCTCTATATAGATTGAACATGCCGGTAACAGCTTGATTTAGCTGTCCGGCAAAGCAAAAGAATTCACCACTTTTCTCAAAATGCTTGAACACATCTGCCAATTAACAATCAAACTTAAACATTTATTTATCCATTTGTGAAGATCTTATATAACTCTAGCAAGCAATATCAGAAGCAAGGAATTTAAAAAAAATCATCAACTTTTGTGTTATGTAGTATGAAAAACTTACTCCAATTTGATTAATTCACTTTATCGTCATAGTGAAGTACTAATTAATATCAAATATTGACGAAAATATTAATGATTGATATTATGCATGCATGCATACATAATAAATTATGATCAAATTGAAATATCAATTACCTTTATTTTTCATTTTACTCTTATAATGTGGTGAAATCTTTCAACTTACCGGGTGAAACTTCGTGGCCATGCAACCTAAGCAGTCTAAACCCCATTGTTGTGTCATCTATATCTTGAACCTCTGAATTTCTTGCCCAAAAAATACCTTCCTCAGTCCAATATCTAAAAAAATTAAATTACATTTATCAAGTGAATAATCATATAGAAGACAATGCAGGTATGTTTTCTAATGTTCACACTTCTTTTTTTGTTCTTTCAAGTATTTGTAAATTGTAAATCAACTTATCATGTGTGTACCTTGACACATAATTCACAGATTCTTTGATCTCTTGTCGAAAATATCTAGAAATTCCAAGGCGTTCTAGTCGATCCACAACCCACATGTGTTCAAATAAGTCCACAGGAAATACATTTGGAACTGACAAAATATACAAATAAATAAGTTAATAAATACTCCATGCAGACTAATTGAACACATTAAGAAAAGTGGTCAAATTTGATTTTATTAGAGAAATAAGCATTTGGCAAGAAAATTTTACGTCCTCCATTGAACTTGTTGACAACTTTGTCCAAGTAGTGGAGAGCATTTTCATCTTTGGTTTTCATATGAGCAAAAGCTGTGGATGATGGAGAGAACAAGAATGACCCATCTTGGGACTGCAATTTCAGAATTTGTTTCCAATCCAAATTCTGCATTCCCTCTAAACTGTGTAGCAATGTTGTTGGCACCATGGGCAGCACCTCTCTTGGTATTCTGTTATCACATATATGTTATTGTTTACGGATTATAATAACTGCGACGCTAATAGTTATTTTACAAATGTCTCATAAAATTTGAACTATATTCATTGAGGCTACATAGTCAAACTTTTAATACTGAGTACATACTTTTTGAGCTTTTCGTCTCTCATTTTCAAATATTTCTTTCAAGATAGGACAATCATCGGGCACTTCAATATTCAAACTTCGAGCTATATTGAGAAGCGAAGGAAAAGCAACTTCAAAAAAAAATTGCATACCTGTAATATGATTAATTTCAAAGATAAATATATTTTTATTTGTATAAATTGGTAAAACCAGATTTTTAATCTCTATAAAAAGTTGGTAGAAACTTGATTTTAATATAATAAAAATATTGTTTTTACTTTTTAGCCCTAGAACTAAAGACTTATAATGTTTCCATATTATGTATAGAATTACCCTTTTGACACATTTGAGGGTGCATATTCCATGATCTCAAGGCAATAACACAAGCCAAAGTGTTGAGAATCCTATCATGGGCCACAAATAATTCATCTCCCCATGAACCATCAGGAAGCTGATTATTGACAATCCATTGAAGAGAAGATGGAAACTGTGGTGTATTTTCATCATCAACATTTTTTATGAGAGCAACCCAAGCTGTGTCATATGCTGATATGCTTATCTCTCCATCTTCCATCAACCCTAACATCAATTTCATTGCATTTATACGCTTCCTAATCTCCTTTGTCAGCAAAACCTTCAAAGTAAATTGATAGGTAAGTACATTTAGCTTCCTTGATTTTATGTCATAATTAAAATACTAGTTTGCCTCTAATTACTATGATCATCCCCTCACAAAAGAATTAATGTTGGAGAATTTTTGAAGTAATAAAATTAAATATGCGAGTATGAAAGAAAACTAATATTACCACACGACTAAAATAAGAGATTAAAAAAGAAAAACTAAATACACAATATTTACGTGAAAAACACTTAACAAACAAGGGAAAAATCATGTAGGGCATGAGTAGAAATTTTTTTCTATGTTGCATTATCTATTTACGAGGCACCAATTGGTTTACCCCAACTACTTCATTTATAACATCGTATGTATCTTTCACAATTTCTTTTCCACAAAAGTGGCTTTATCATTAATAATCCCACGTTTAAAGCTATTTTTGTCAGATTTCAAAATCTTTCTGTATTTTGTTAACTTCTTATTGCTACATTTTTAATATGTCATATGAGGATCGAAATCATATAAACTTATCCGTATTAATTGACTTTGTCATCATAGATAATATTTATTGCGAACCAATTGCATGTTCACACTTCCTTCCTCTACTACTTCGCAAATGTGATATTGTACACATATGCTTTGTTCTAAAATGAAAGGTTGTACCTCTATAGCTCTATAGTCCCAATTGAACTAAGGGAGATAGTGTGAATACTACAATTAAGAAAGTAAGGGAGATTAGTCGCATCTGTTCCATCTCATCATCTTCACATCTTCAACTTCACTTCTCCATTGTTTTCTACCCATTAGTAGATTTGTAGCATTAGGCATAGCCGAACTTATGCTTTTTAAATCACTAGGTGGGTGTTATATTTTTGGCCTATTAGATCCATTGTTGTTTAGCTCATTTAGTTTTAATGACTTTAAACTTTATCTTTGCTCTTATGGTATATTTTAAGCTTGTTATGCGTTGAACTTCTTATTTCAAAAAAATGAGTTGAACTTCTTATGTGTTGAATTGGTAATGTAATTGTTGGCTTAACAATGATATAAGGTGTTTGGAATTTTTAATCCTTGCATGTTTATGCAATATATTTATGCCGATTTTTGTCAACTAAAGTTAAAATGCTAGTTCATTAAATATTGAAAGAGTTTAATTCATTAAAATCAAGGGGGCAATATGATATATTTTTTATTTATTTCTTTTCTTTTAAATTAAGGTTTAAATTTTTAGAAATAATTATTTAGATTTGATTTAATATTCATTATTTATTATCTTAAGATGATATTAGGTTTTATGTGTTAGTGTATGATGAGTTTATTGTAGCAAGAGCTCTGTTCTATATATTGTAATTTGCTTCATACGAGGGGTACACATTTTGATCAAGTGAAAATCGAGAGTTTATTCAATTGCGACATTTTTCACAAATCCAACTTTATGACTCCTTATTTGTGTGTATTCACGTGATTTGTTAATTGACGTAGATTCACTCATTCGAATAATGTAAACCATGATATTTAAAAATATTATATTGTAAAGTGACTTGACCTCATAAAAATTTATTAAAAGAATCTTGTATCATCTTTAATGTCTTACTTTTATTTGCACATGACAAAATGGAATATGTCATTGCTTGGTGTAAAATGGAATATGTCATTTGATCTTCTTTTTATTTCAACTAGACAATTATCTTTCCACTTTCCTAAAAAAAATTATTTTATTGTAATAAAATTTATAGTAACAAGAATAATTATTTTATGTTGTAAAAGACTAAACAACTATGATAGTTGCAACCACAAAACATACTGAAAATTTTCTTATAAATTCGACAAATTACCAATTTGTTGGAGCGGAACAACTACCGTAAATCAATGGATTTCTCTCTAAATCTAATGATAGAAAAATAAAATTTTCTCTTAAAAGTAAGAGAATACTAACAATAGGAGAAACCTATATAATAGCAGAATGCATCCCATACATGAAATATACAAGAAAAAGTAGATCTCGTCGCATCTATAGCTCTACATGTTTGGTCTATTAGGTCCATTGTTTTTTAGCTCATTTTTAGTTTTTAATGAATATGAATTTTATCTTTGCTATTATGGTATATTTTGAGCTTGGTATGACTTTAAATTTTATGTTGTTATGTGTTGAATTGATAAAGTAATTGTTGGTTTAATAATGATATGAGGTGTTTGGAATTTTAATCCTTGTATGCAATATATTTGTGCCGATTTTGGTCTACTAATTTAAAATGGTAATTCATTAACGAGTTTAATTCATTAAAAGCAAGAGATAAATATGATAGATTACAATATGATATATTTTTCATTTATTTCCTTTCTTTTAAATAAGGTTTACTAAAAATTTATTAGAAATTATTATTTAGATTTGATTTAATATTTATTATTTCAAATCTTAAGATAATATTAGGTTTGATTTTCTTGTTAAAAAAAAATGTTAGGTTTGATTTTAATGTGTTAGTGCCCGATGAGTTTATTTTAGCAAGAGCTCTATATATTGTAATTTGCTTTATACAACGGAACACCTTTTAATCAAGTGAAAGTCAAGAGTTTTTTCTTTTTGGTTCATGAAACAGTATTTTTCTAGCTATTAGCTTTTCATGGCACCAATCCTCAACTTATCAATTTGAACCACCATAAATGATTGTAGCATCTTGCCGGATTATCAATTGAATCCTTTTCGATTGTAACAACTTTCACAAATCCACCTCCGTGACTCCTAATTTATAGCTATTCACGTGATTCGTTATTCACGTGAATTTGGTCATTCGAATAATGTAAAACATGATATTTAAGAATATTATATTGTAAAGTGACTTGACCTCGTAAAAATTTATTAAAAGAATAAAAAATTTCTTTCATTCTAATACGCTTTATAGTATCATTAATAATTATTTTATGTTGTGAAAGACTAGACAACTATGCTAGTTGCAACAACAAAACATCCTGATAATTTTCTTATAAATTAAACAAATTACCAATTTGTTGGTGCGAAACAACTACCATAAACCAATGGACTTCCCTCTAAATCTAATGATAGAAAAATAAAAATTCTCTTGAAAGTAAGATAATACTAACAATAGGAGAAATCAAAGAGGAGAGTTTATCTTATACATGAAATATGAAAGAAAAAGTAGACCAGGGACGCCAACTTTTGACTTGCTACAAAAGTGGTTTCAGTGTGAATCTAAAGTAATTCATTTATGTTTTATTTGATGAGTTGAATGCAAATCAAAGTGATAGATTTCTAGTCCTCCCGAAATATCTTATATTGAACTTGACTCATCAAGTCATGGTGAGTAGAAATTTTATTTACACAAGATATATTTCGGGTCTCCATAATGAGTTTTTAAGTATAACAAAAAAAAACTTTTATAAATATGAAAAAACTTCATATTGTTAATAAAAGAGATGGGTTAATCACTTTTATAAATATGAAAAAACTTCATATTGTTAATAAAAGAGATGGGTTAATAGTGATAACATACCTGATGAAAAGTTGTGTCCTCTTTCTTATCCGTCTCTAGAGTCTCGATCCATTCAATAGAAGGTACGATATCTTGAGAATCTTCATTAACATATTTGGCTAAATAGAGTCATTACATTAATTTTAATATTGCATTTTAAAAATTAATTACTTCAATGATAATATACATAAATATGAATCTCTTCTCAAAATCCAAGTAAAAAGTATATCACCTTGAGAGCGGGATGATTCGGAGGGGATGTATACCTATACAAATATTTAGTAAATTAATCACTAAAAATTTAAAATATATATTTTATTATATGAAAAATTTAATGAGAAAAATAATAATTAGAGGTCAATATCATCTTTTTTTCCTTAAGTTCCTAATGCAACATATGTGTTAGATGAGAGAGAAGATGAATAATATAAAGCTAAAATATAATGATGGATTGAGATGCAAATGTATTGAAATTGAGATGTATATATAGACATTCAATCCTTATAGGCGGTCATACATAAATATATATTTTTTATATCATATTTGTACAATATTTGAGTCATATGAATACAAACATTTTTTGTTCTTATAATTGAGTTTGAATTAGTGTGATTTTGCCGACAAAAGTGTTTAGGATAATATAGACCACAAATTATTAACAAACAATAACTTCTTCAGACAAATTTCG
>Ga0209282_1001044_pt1 | contig 14598 bp, 7 predicted proteins | sample Mtrugardesep15_FD_187529 | JGI IMG/M metagenome (GOLD analysis project Ga0209282, IMG submission 187529) | Root nodule microbial communities of legume samples collected from California, USA - M. trunc garden sep15 (SPAdes) (version 2) | ecosystem: Host-associated > Plants > Roots > Nodule...
CAATGATGCTTAATTTAAATAAGACTAATGTTCATACTTTAGCCCTATTCATCTTAGTCAGGAGATTGTTTATTTCACTTTCCAATTTGGCTTTCATCTGGGGAGAAAGATTATTCCCTGACTTCTCCAGCGCTGATGTCATCATCTGCAAGTTCTGCTTCATAATCTCAAGAGGAGGAGGAGGTGTCTCACCAGGCATTGGCATAGACCTAGTTGGTTGAGTTGGTGTCATGAGTTGCTCCAATGGTGGAGCCGCAGCAGGAGAATGATGGAGCCTTGATTGAGTTGGCAATGGTGGAGCCGCCGCAGGAGGATGATGGAGCCTTGGTTGAGTAGGTGTTATGAGTTGCACCAATGGCGGAGCCGCTGCAGGAGGATGATGGAGCCTTGGTTGAGTTGGTGTCATGAATTGCTCCAATGGTGAAGCCGCCGCAGGAGGATGATGGGGCCTTGGTTGAGTTGGTGTCATGAATTGCTCCAATGGTGGAGCCGCTGCAGGAGGAGGATGGAGCCTGTAGCCCACAAGAGCTGCACCAAATGGGTTGTTCTGCTCTAAATTGCGAATTGCTTCTGCAGCATCTATGCTTCTAACAAAAACAATTTGAGCACTACCATTATCTTTCATCAACTGAGTTTCGGATGCTTTCAGCGGACCAAACCGGCAAAATGTTTTCAACAAATCCCCTTTTGATGGGATATCAGCTCCTGGTGCGAATTGTAGAAAGAGAGAGGTTCCAGGTGATTCTCCATTGTACTCCACTCCACCTAAGTTAACAGTTTTGGTATGGCTCGAACACGCAGATAAGCTTCTTGGGTGCCTTGACTTCAATTCAGATGAAAGGAAGTTGACAGGTCTGGATTCTTTTCTTGTTGAACTGGACTCAAAGCTAATGTTGTTCAAATCAGGTATCTCTCTAGCATGTTTAGTATTGGGATGCTCCTGTGGTGCTTTCTTCGTTCTTTTCTTCTTCTCTCTTTTATTTATGGAGGCAGTGCCAACAAATCTTGCCTGGTATACTGAACCAAGCTCTGATGCAGCATTTACCGACATGTTATGATTAGCAGTATTTGCTGCAAATCCTTCCTGGGAGGCAGTACTAGCCTCTGATGTACTCACTAACAATTTACTTTGAGTAACATTTCCATCAAGTTCGCCTTGGGAGGCACGTACCTCTGGATTTGAAACTTTAAAAACTTGTTCTTCCTTATTTTCACCATTGCTTTTCTGATGAATATCAACAGGTAGAGATGGGGACATAAACTGCAAATCTATTACTAGTGAGCTGCATTCAGTACTCTTCGAATGGAAATGAGAAGCAAGCTGAGCACCTTGATACTTTTGTGCAGCTTCCAACTTTTGTTTCTTTCTAGGCCTAGTCTTTTTTTCAGAAGCAAGGACATTATGATTTTGAGTTTCAGGAACAGAGCTGCATATATTGCCACTCTCATTTATAGTTGTCTCCGGACTTTGCAACTGATGCAATGAAGTTATTTCTTCCACCTTCCTCTTTTGTTGAAGTTTTTTCCCAGAACTTGTGCAGTCACCTATAGAGACATTACCCTTCATATCTGATAGACCAGAAAGAGCTTTCATCTTACGCCTTGCTGCATTTTCCGCTTTAGTATTCTTTCTCTTCTTCCTACTTTTGGTATCCGGTAAATCATTGCCACCAGGTTTCGCTGTTTTCCCCCCATTCACACTAACCAAAGAAGTAGCAAGTTCAGCCTCATCATGATATTCTGATATTCTTTTTTTGCAGAAGAACCACTCAACCAAATCAAAGTTTTTATCCTCAATTGGAGACATACAATCAACAGCAGTAGAAAATAGTCCTGAGAGTAAATCACCAGAAGTTGCACTTACGAAATCTGGACTGCTAGACATACTGCTACAGCTGATGAATTTTCTGTACCAGTTATTTTGGAATCTCTTGCTAACCAATTTATCAGATAAAATAGATCCATTTGAAGGTTTACTAGTTCTGCTTGAAGCCTTCTCTTTAACAACACATGGAGTTTTCGACTCTTCTGTTTCAGCTGGCAAATCTTTATCTCTTGCTCCACTATTTGTGTATGGGTAAGATAAATATTTACTTCTTCTCCGACATCTGGATTCAGCACCTGTTATGAAGGAAATAATTGCCAATAAGTGACATGTATCCAAGTTTGTGCAATCACAAGGTTCTATTTGCATCAATGACTTAAAAATTGAACAAAACTAGACTGTACAAATAGTTAAACCGTGGATCGACACTATCAACAGTTTGGTTATTTGAGTGGTCCAACTAGAGTTTTGTCTTCATTCGAGAAGTTAAAAGCAATTGAACCATAACCTAGAGATCTTCTAAATTTGGTTTCTAAAACATTGATTTGCATATTACACCTTATGAAAAAGTGCCCAACTAATCAAAGCACATTGTATGACAATAAATAAGCTATCATGAATCATCTGAATCAGGCACCTATAAGGAACTAACTGCATGGATTAACAATTTAACATCTACTAAAATTCTTTGACATATGTATGCCAAATAAGTTGGGTAACAAATTAAAAGTCCAATTTCACATACCAAAAAGTGATATTTTATCATAATCATGAAATCAATAAATGATACCTAAGCTCTACAAATTAAGCACATGTACTTTTAAAAATCAAATTGCTACAACTATCATTAACACAGGAGATTTTGTAATTTAATAGTGTGTTTGTTTTCAAGGCGATATAAAATTCGGTGTGTGTCCATCCTCAAGCTACAGTTTGTTGCTTTGCTGAAATCGCGGTAATAATATGTCTTGGCAATTCAATACACGACTGACTTTCCAAACATACAAACTAGAGAACCATATTTCCAATTCGGAGACGACTATATAGGGAAAAAAAATACAAGCATGGCATAACATATTGCACAAATGAGGTAACTAGTTCAATGTGAATATCTTACCACCTCGGATTTTCTCTGAATTGTCAGTCAAGGGGGTGTTTTCAGTCATTTTCTTCTCATAACCAGAATCTACATTTTTAAGTCCTGCTCCTGCCTGAAGCACATCCATTGCCGCTTTCTGATACAAATCTTCTTGGAATGGAAATAAAGCAAAGACAACCAGAATCAGCAAACTACTTGGACAAAGATTCAGCGAAGTTAATCTTGACCCTAAATTTAAAAAAGATTCCTAAGCTCTACAGATTAAGCAAGTTGTACTTTTAAAAATCAAATTAGTGCAACTATCATTAACACGAGACTTTTTAATTTAATAACCTGTTTCTTTCACGTTGATATAAAATTCGGCGCATGTCCTCCCTGACGGTACAGTTTGTCGGTTTGCTAAATTTGCAGTAATAATACATCAAGACGCGGGAATTCAATAAAAGACAGACTTTCAAAACATACAAAATCGAAAAAAAACCCATATTTCCATTTCAGACATGACTATATAGGAAGAAAAATTGCAAGCATGGCATAACGGATTGCACAAATGAGATAACTAGTTCAATGTGAATATCTTACCACCTCGGATTTTCTCTGAAGTATCAGTCATGGGGGTGTTTTCAGTCATTTTCTTCTCATAACCAGAATCTACATTTTTAAGTCCTGCTCCTGCCTGAAGCACATCCATTGCCGCCTTCTGATACAAATCTTCTTGGAATGGAAATAAAGCAAAGACAACCAGAATCAGCAAACTACTTGGACAAAGATTCAGCAAAGTAAATCTTTACCCTAAATTAAAAAAGATGCCTAAGCTCTACAGATTAAGCAAGTTGTACTTCTAAAAATCACGTTAGTGCAACTATCATTAACACGAGACTCTTATTTAATAGCTTGTTTCTTTCACGTTGATATAAAATTCAGCGCATGTCCTTCCTGAAAATACAGTTTGCCGGTTTGCTAAAATCGCGGTAATAATAAATCAAGATATGGGAATTCAATAAAAGACCGACTTTCAAAACATACAAAATCAAAAAAACCATATTTCCATTTCAGACATGACTATATAGGAAAAAATTTACAAGCATGACATAACAGATAGCAAAAATGTGATAACTAGTTCAATGTGAATATCTTACCACCTTGGAATTTCTCTGAAGTGTTCGTCTCTGGGGTGTTTTCAGTCACGTTTGCCTCATAACCAAAATCTACATTTTCAATTCCTACCTGAAGCACATCCATTGCCTCCTTTGGGTAAAAATCTTCTTGGAATGGAACTAAAACAAAGACAACCAGAATCAGCAAACTACTTGCCCAAAGATTCAGCGAAGTTAATCTTTACCATAAATTAAAAAATGATGCCTAAGCTCTACAAATTAAGCGTGTTGTACTTTTAAAAATCAAACTAGTTGCAACTACCATTAACACAAGAGACTTAGTAATTTAATAGCCTTTATGTTTTCACGGTGATATAAAACTCGGTGCACGTCCTTTCAGAAGCTACAGTCTGTAGCTTTGCTAAAATTGCGGTAATAATACATCGAGACGCGGGAACTCAATAAATGACCGACTCTCCAAACATACAAAAGAGAAAAACCACTTTCCATCCAGGGCACGACTATATAGGAAAAAATTTGCAAGCATGATCTAACAGATAGCACAAATGAGATAACTAGTTCAATGTGAATATCTTACCACCTCGAAATTTCTCTGAAGTGTTCGTCACCGGGGTGTTCTCAGTCATTTTTGCCTCATAACCTGAATCTACATTTTCAAGTCCTGCCTGAAGCACATCCATTGCAGCCTTCTGATAGAAATCATCTTCAAATGGAGCTGAAGCAAACAAAATCAAATTCAGCAAACTACTTGGACAACGGTTCAAAGAAAAAATAAACTATCATTCGAACATTTAAAAAAATTGCAGTAAAATAGTAAGGCTCCATAGATTGACACAAGAGACTTTGTAAATTAATAGTTTATTTTTTTTCATGGTGTCAATAAAATGATGCCTAAGCTCTGCAGATTAAGCACATGCACTTTAAGAAATCAAATTGGCCCAACTATCATAAGCACAAGTTGGATTTAAAATAAATGATTGTTTTAAAAATAAAAAAAAATGTGAAGCTCCTACACTTAAGTTCCTAGTATTTAGTAGTAAAAAAATAGATTTTGGAAAAGCTACTAGGACCAGCTTTTCAATTTAAGGTTAAAGATGATTCTTTTTAACAAAAGTATTTTCTAAAAAATCTTAAACAAGCGCTATTAAAATAATAAAAGTGATTTTTTTCTTTTAAAAAACATATTTTTTCTGAAAAAAAAAATCTCAAACAAACACATCCTAAATCTGAGACAAATTTACAAGCATGATATAACAGATTGCACAAATGAGATAACTAGGTCAATGTGAATATCTCACCCCCTCGGAATTTCTCTGAAGTATTGGTCACTGGGGTGTTTTCAGTCATTTTTGTCTCATAACCAGAATCTAAATTTTCAAGTCCTGCCTGAATCACATCCATTGCATCATTCGGATGCAAATCTCCTTGGAATGGAACTAAAGCAAAGTAAACCAGATTCAGCAAACTACATGGACAACAATTCAATGCAAAAAATGATCATGCATACATTTTAAAAAATTGCCGTAAAATAGTAACAACCCATATATTAACACAAGAGACTTGGTAATTTAGGCATATTTTTTTGGGAAATGCTGACAAGTACCCTTGGGCAAAAGTAGTAACTTTTGCAACAAACATGTGTATTTATTACTCATTCATATGTTTGACTTGTGTTTTCAAGAAAATATTTATATGAATGAGTAATGATACTTGTACAACCATTTGATGACAATTTTTGTGACAACCTTCTTTTTCTCTCTTCTTATTGGTCAGAAACAAGAGAGAGAGAAAAGGGAAATGAGAGACTTAAAAACAAAAAGATGAGTATGAGAGAGAAAGTTGTTTAAAAGTTGTCACACAGTATTGTACAAATATTGTTTCTTACTGTTTACAGTTACTTCAATGCAAATATCTTACCACCTCGAATTTCATCCGAAGCATTCATCACTGGGGTGTTTTCGGTCATTTTCGCCTCGTGACCGGAATCCACATTGTCAATTCCTGTCTGAAACTCATCCATTTTCGCTTTCTGAATTGAACTGAAACAAACACAGACGGATTCAGCAAATTACTCAAACAAAGATTCAACGATAAAACTATCATGCAAACAAACATTCAACAAAAATTGAAGTAAAATTGTAAAAACTTTATAGTTTAATTACAACTTCGTGAATTCATGTTTGAATTAACAATTAACAACAAAAACGAAATCAGAAAATGAATGCAACTTCAAACACACTTTGAATTAACAATTGACAACGAAAAAGAAATCAGAAAAATTGAATCGCGGTGCAGAGTGAAGGTTTGATCTACTGCAACATAATTGAATTAAGTTTTTGCAATGCCACAATGAAAATTCAAAACGAAAATGAAAATCAATAAAAGAAAACCTGGATGACTATTTTCTCCGGTGGCCGGTGAGAGACTCCGGCGATTATTCCGGCTAGAGTTTCGGTTTTTTTCTTTCAGTTGAGTTCAGTGCGAACTATGTTGTGTTGTTTCTTAAAAAGATGCAAAGTACAATGAGGTAATGGGGGGTTTTATAGTTGTCATGGAATCTAGAAAATGGGTTTTTTTTTTTTGTAGGGTTTAATTAACTTATGATTAGTTAAAAAAATGTGATTATTTCTTTTAAGAAAATCGTAACAAGTGTGTTGGGTATTATTTAAGCAATCAATAATACTCCCTCCGTTTATTTCACTTTAGCGAAAAAAAAAAATGTTTTAAAATGAATGTCATTTTACATTTTTAATACAATTTTAATTTTTTTCTCTCAATTTTACCCTTAATAAATATTTCAACTTTTCTCTCGCACAATTTTCAATTCAACTTTAAGTTTGTCTTTTTCTTAGACAGTTTAGTAAAAGTGTTACTCCCTCCAACCCGCAATAGATGACCTATTTAAAAATGTACAATTTTGACCTAACTTATTTTGACGATATTTTTCTACTAATCTACAAAGATAAATTATATCGTAAAAGATGTCGTTAGATTCGTCTCGATGAGTATTTACAAAATATCAAATTTTCATAATTTTTTATAATATATTATTCAAGATATTTAAGTTCAAAATTATGCATTGGCATGCGTAATATGGTCAACATTGTCATGTATTATGGGACGGAGGAAGTATGTCTAATGATTATTTCATTTCATTCCTTAATTTATGTGCAATTGGCAAAAACGACAGTCATTTTAAAACGGAGAGAGTAGTAACTTTTGCATAAAAATTTGTGTGATTATTATTTTTTCAAATGTTCGACTTATGTTTTCAAAAAAATATTTTTATTTATAGTTACCTTAAACAATGTCTTCATGTACTTAGCAAGACTTTTTTTTAAGAAAAATGCTAGCTAATATTCTTGGGCACTTATTTAAAAGTTAAAAGAAGAAACTTTTTATTGGAATTTATGTTTTCACCACATTGAAAATTCAAAATGAAACATTTTTTACATAAAATTTATAAATTATTTCCTCTTTTAAATCTTTAACAGCTACCTTTAAGACACTTGTTAACATAATGATGAGTCTTTTCAAACAAACGTGAATTGGGCTTCTTATCAAATAAAATGTCATTTTTACAATTTTCGTTAAAAATCTCATTTAAATTTATTAGCAAAAAATTTAAGGAACTCCATTTATTTATCTTTGACCATGTAATAATTTTTTGGAGGGGATTTTTGTGAAAAGGGTGTAATCATTTTATTTTTCTAAAAAATCTAATTTGATTTTAACAATAAAGAAAATAAGGAAGCACATTGATTTTCTTTGACCGATGTAATATTTTTATTTTTTTGGTCAAAAGACACATTTGATTTTATCACAAAACAAAATAAGGAATTCAATTCTTTCAAAATAAAAAGTCAAGGAATTCATTTTATTTTCTTTGACCTCGATCAAATATTAAATCTTTTTATTTTGCTCCCTTTTTATTTTATTTTCTTTGACCACAAATATTTAAGAATGTTTGTTATTGTTAAAATAATCAAATAAAATAAGAAATAAATTAAAAAATTTAATAAAATACTATAGATTTTTGGTTTCATCGTTTATTTGTATTTATCTTTATCAAATCACTAGCATAAAAATAGGGGATTTTAATAACATTAATGTTAAAAAAATGGAATTCCTTCCCAAAAAAAAATGGAATTCCTTATATTTATCCGTTCATTGTGTTTATTTTATCGCACTCATTCTAAATTCTAAAAAAATCTTATTTACAATTTAAACTATCAACAAAAAATAAAAAATTTGTTCCAAATGCTTTTAACTTTTTAATGGACAAAATCATTAGTGCTAATTAATCTAACAAGTGAGTTATTTTTATCAATATGAATCTTCTTTATGAGGTCTCTAAGACAAAGGTTGAATTACTTACCATCAATGTTAATTTTAAATTCACTGGAGTCTAATGCTCCTTTATACTTACTCACTAGCATAAAGATATGTGGGAAAATTGATCAAGTTTATTTTTGATCGAATTCATCCATTATGTGGATGTCCTTTACCAGATTATTTTTCATACCACGTTAGTTTCAATCTCAACATAACTACTCAATAGTTTGACTCCATCAATCTCTCTCTTTATTGTCACATAATTTCATTTTACAAGGTAACTACTTTTTGGTTGTCACTCGTCTTTTTGACTGTCACTCACATTTTTAGTTGTCACTCACCATTTTGTCTGTTTGTGCGGATGTCGTTTACCTGATTGTTTCGATACGACGTTATGTTCAATCTCGACATAGCTACTCAATAGTTTGACTCCATCAATCTCTCTCTTCTTTGTCAGATAATTTCATTTTACAATGCAACAACTTTTTAGCAGTCACTTGTCCTTTTGGCCATCAATCGCCTTTTTAGCTGTCAGTCACCATTTTATATGTTAGTGCGGATGTCCTTTACTTGATTTTTTCCATACCACGTCTATCTAGTTATAACTACTAATAGCTTTACTCTGTCAATCTCTCTTTGATGTGAGATAATTTCGCTTTATTTGCAACTCTCCTTTTTAGTTGTCACTCGCCATTTTATTCGCTCTACGAATGTCCTTTATCTAATTTTTTCCATACTGTGTCAGTTTATATATGGTCATAACTACTCAATAGCTTTACTCTGTCAATCTCTCTCTCTCTCTCTCTCTCTCTCTCTCTCTCTCGTCAAATAATTTTATTTTTCAACGCAATTCACCCTCTTAACTGCCAATCATCTTTTTAGCTGCCACTCACCTTTTTAGATGTCATTCACCATCTAATCCGATGTGATAATTTCATTTTACAACGCAACTCGACTAGTTGTCATTATATTCAATGTGTTGATGTCCTTTACCTCATTTTTTCCATACCGCGCCAATTTCTTATAACCAGTCATAGTTAATCAGTAGCTCTACTCCATCAATCTATCTTGTTGTTAGATAATTTCATTTTAGATGCAACTCACTTTTTTAGTTGCCGCTCACCTTTTTCGTTGTCACTCACCTTTTTAGTCATGCAAATGTCATTTACCTAAATTTTTTCCATATCGTGTATGTTTCTATCGATTCATATCTACTTTGTAGTTTTACTTCATCAATCCCTCTTTTCTTTTTATAACTTTGTCACGCTTTTTACTACTTTTTTTCTTCCACTTTTTTCTCTTTTACAATCATACTTCTTTTTACCACTTCTTCTCATTCCTCTTTCTTTCCTTCCTCTTCCCACTAATAGATGTCATCTCTCTCTTTTACTTACCAAACTTTATATTCTCTCCCTCCCTCTCTCCCTCCTTCTTTCTCATATGGGGATTTTAGTTGTCTTTTAGTGTCACTTTAGAGTAAAAGTAGGTAGTTTGTGTTTTTTAGTCGAAATTTTTAAAGAATTTTTTTTAAAAGTAATAAAAGGGCAACAAAAAGGAAAAAGTCTTGAAACCTTGGAAATCCACCCGAACCGGACAACTATGTGATCGTATTGTGATTTTTACAAGTTTATGTTTATCATTGATGATGCTTCGGGCATAGTCGTTACGAGTGTTCTAGTGAGAATAAATGGGGCAAGCAACGAAGAAACCAAAGAGTTAGTTACTGCCAATCTTGCATCGTGGGCTATGAACTCCGCATCTGAGAATACCGTTGGAAATCAAGGTGCTCACCACTACCTATCTCGCATCGCGGGCTATGAGTCTCGCAGTGTGAGAATAGAACAATAGGCAAAAATATAAGCTCACTACCTATCTCACACCGTGATCTAACTTTCCCGAAAATTTAGCGTAACGCTCGCATATAAATACCAAACACCTAGGTTGGTGGGAAAACACCTTTTGACAAGCAGACGATGGAGGAAACACAATATCATAAGGATCGGATCGACCAGAGCCATTCACGAGTCAATGAATCATCAACTGGTGATTATTCCCTCATGCTTTTTTATTCATATCTAATTATATATGTTTAAAAGATATATGTAGCTAATCCTCTATATGTTAGATCGCAAAAGAGGAACTTCCTTGTAATTGTTTGATTATGTAACTTTAAATGATTCTATGAATTTGAGTTAATTACTTTGCTATTCTTTTTGGTTAATATTGTCATTAATATTTTTCATGCGTTACTGATGTTCATAAATCGATTTAGGTAACAATGATTATTAACCCTAAGTTTGTTGGCTTGACCTATTTTAACCGTTTAATTATTTATTAGGTTTAGACATAAACTAATGATAATTGGTACTTACTTTGGCGTTCTTAAACCTTCAAAGGTTATGGCTCACCTAAAACCTTCAAAGGGGGCAACAACCGTTGAAGAGATTTAGTGACCAAGACATTGGCCAAACTATTTTTTTCAAATGTATTATAATCAAGCAATTAATAACACTATATTCCTAGTTTGTACTTGTAGCTACCCAAATAGTTTTGGGATGGAAATTTGACTTGACCTACTCTCTCTCTCTCTAGGCATTAAAACCAACCATTTGCCAATTGAAAACCTCCATTTTATTACAAATACCCTAATCATAATCGTAGTAGTGAAGTTAAATCTAGACAATCCACTCGAGATAAACTCTTATAAATATTACTATTTATCGACACACTGGTATGCTTGCTAGTATCTTGCCATCAATTATTATTTTTTATGTGTGACGTGTAGAAAAGGAAGATTGTATTATAATCAAGCAGTTAATAACACTATATTCATAGTTTGTACTTGTAGTTACCCAAATAGTTTTGGGATGGAAATTTGACTTGACCTACTCTCTCTCTCTTTCTCTAGGCATTAAAACCAACCATTTGTCAATTGAAAACCTCCATTTTATTACAAATACCCTATTCATAATCGTAGTAGTGAAGTTAAATCTAGACAATCCACTCGAGATAAACTCTTATAAATATTACTATTTATCGACACACTGATACGCTTGCTAGTATCTTGCCATCAATTATTATTTTTTATGTGTGACGTGTAGAAAAGGAAGATTGTCACTAAAGATGTCGAATTGTCATATATGGGACAAATTGTTATTGATAAAAAATTAAAATAATTATCATACAAATTATCCAATTAACCATAATTAATTTATCAAAAATACGCATTGTTACAATACATGTGTGTATGCAGGGGTATTTTAGTAGGAAGATATGTAACCTCATCATTTAGTGGGTTTTCGTCAAAAGTGTAAGTTGATGCATATTTAACGAATAACAAAAACCCAAGATTTGATAGCTGAAGAGGAACGAGTTCGGGACATTGATAAGATTGAATCTTTGTTTTTAAATGATATGGTGCAAGTTATTCTCGACGCACCACTGTTTGTGGAAGTTTAGAATGATAGAATGACGTGGATGATGGAACGTAACAGAGGTATACTGTTAAGACTGGTTATAAACTAGCTATGATGGAGTTGGTTAAAAAAAACTTAATAATATTCTTAAAAAAATAAATAAATAAACTCGATCTAATAATAGATTATCCATGTATGCTTAAATATTTAAGTAGCAACATCTTCGATAAATATAATAATAAATCTATTTTGAGATGCATTTTTATTTAAAAAGGTGTATCTTTTTAATATGATGGATACCGACTTTATATGAAAAATCATCCTTCTAAAATATTTTTACTATATACTAACTGATTGTAATGAACTTAAAATAATTGAGAAATACTCATATTGGACAATATAAGCATCTTACATTATTCCCAAACGACATCAATTTTATTGAGGATAAAAATAAATCTTTTTTTAGATTTTTTTTTCTCACATAGATCAAATCCACTTAACATCATATTGAGGAATATCCATCAAGGAGGTGGGCAATGAAGTGTTCCTTTTTCAATTGATGTGCCAACATATAAGACCTTGTTTTGGATACAAGTCCTTATTTTACCAACAAGCTTCTTGTCCATGAAAGCCGATTAGAATATAGTGAACTAAATAGGAGAGTTCCTAGAGTATGATGAGAATAACACAATGGGTATCTGGAAATCATACATGAGAATTTGAGTTATGATGAATGCATATCAACCGTTGAACATGTAGTGAAAATAATGGTCACAAGAAAAATGAATTTTAATTGTGACCCTTTTGAAATTTATACTGCACTTAGTAAAAACATTTCTCAAGTTAAACATGGAAAACAATACACTAGTAAAATAAATATTCTTAAACAAAATTACTCAAGTGTATGTGTGGTGTGATTTGTATACACTTAAAGTAAATAGTAGAGTTTTGTACCCAAAAAAAAAAAGGTAAATAGTAGAGTTAGAGAGATCATACACAAGAAGTATCATGGTTCATCCAATGTAAGCTAGTTTAGTTCTCTCAACAATGAGATTTCACTATAGTGCTTAGAGAACCTTCTATAATCCACACCTACACCTTAGACCACTATTGATCTTACAGCATGTATTTTCTTATCCCAACTTATTGTGTAAGTTTAACTTTGTTGCTAGTAACGCTAGGTGAAGAAATGCATAAAATGATTAATTCAATTTGGCGGGGTTCAAATAAAGCGAGTTGGAATGGCATTAGGATTTGGGATAAGCTTATTGTCTGGAAATTACATTGAGAAATGGGACTTCGACACTTTTATGGTTTTAATTTGGCTATGTTAGTGAAGTAAGTTTGGAAATTATTAACAAACGAAGATACTATTATTTCCAAAGCTTTCAAGCAAAGTATTATATATCCAAAGGATGAAATTTTAGACGCCAAGTTGGGCACAATTCAAGCTATGTATGGTGTAGTATCTATTCTTTCAAGCTGGTGTGTGAAATCAAAAGTGCATACTAGTTGTGGAATGGAAGAAGTGTTGTGTTGGAGTGATTGTCGTAAAGTTCATATGTTTCATAGAAATTAATAGTGTCTAAACTGTCTTTGAAAATGCAAACACTGAACAAAATTAATGAAGAAAAATATATGATTTGAGTGTAAAAACTTTCTACAAGTGGATCAGTGGAAAAATGGAGAGTAAATGGTGCAAAAACATTTCAACAAGTGCAAAATGCATAAAAGTAAATTTGACTAAAGTGGAAACTTTTTACAAGTGCAAGAAATGTAAATGACTTTTAAAAATGTAAAGTGAAAAAAAATTAAATTGCATAAATTTAAATGTGCAAGAAAGAAAGTGCGTGAAATTTAAATGTGGAGAAAAGTAAACTGTAGGAAATAAATTACAAGAAATTTAAATTGACAAGAAAATAAATGGCATGCTTAATCAAATATAGTCATATAGAGAATGAGTTACTGTTTTAGTTTTTTTTTAACAAACAAAAATAAAATATATTATCACCGAAAACGTAATTGTTGCAGCACAAGATTTATCATAACAATCACGTGAAAAAACACAGTCTAGTCAGTTATTGTTTTAGTGTTAGATGTGACTTCTTAAGTGTATTAGTCAACCCGTATTACAATGCCTTCAATCCTTGTATTGTTTAGTGTTGTTACATGTGATTTATGAAATGTATTAGTCGGTCCATATTACAATGCCTTCAATCCTTGTTTATAGAAAAACTTAATAACTATCCCTGGCATGCATGTAGACTAATATCGGTCTTCAACATTTCTTTGTTATTTAAGGCTGACTTTGTTTGATAGATATATGTATGAAGTTGTAACTGCTTCAGTGCTTTGTGTCGACAAGTTGATTTGTTGAAGAAGGCTTGTTACTTTTATTCGTTTACCAAGTCCATAAAGTCTTCTCAACTTGAAATTTAATATTGATTGTGCTTTATTTTCAACCGAAGAGAAATTTGGTATTGACATTTGCTTCGGTGACAGTTTAGGTCCTCTTGTCCAAGCTTACTCCATAGTGTTTTTATTGTCCACGTGTTTCGGTCGAAAAATTAAAATAAATTGAAAAATTTATTTTGAATTTTCTGAAACTTTATAGACCCTCTATATGTATTTTTATAGAGTTATCTGAAAAAAAAGCAACTCAAAATTTGATTTCTAGATCGACGTTGTGATGTTTTGGTTTCTTGAGTTATTGGCACATTAAAAATTCATATTTAATTCATCCGTTGTCGGCAAATTCTAATTTTTTTTGTGGGAAATGTTTTTTTTTTTATGTCCTTAACATGT
>Ga0209282_1001046_pt1 | contig 14592 bp, 4 predicted proteins | sample Mtrugardesep15_FD_187529 | JGI IMG/M metagenome (GOLD analysis project Ga0209282, IMG submission 187529) | Root nodule microbial communities of legume samples collected from California, USA - M. trunc garden sep15 (SPAdes) (version 2) | ecosystem: Host-associated > Plants > Roots > Nodule...
CGAGGGTATCAGAAATAGAGTGTATGAGAAGATTTGAGAGTGGAAAAAGTAACACTAATAAAAATGGGTCACTAAAACTCAAAACTGGTCCAACTGTAATGTAGCCCATTTAAATATGAAAGTGTTGTTTGACAAAAAAATAAATAGTGAAATGGAGAGTACACAAAGACGACATAAGTGAAGATTGCGACGTGTGAGGGTGTCTGTCTGTCCATGCCGTCTCCACCCTTATCCACTTGGAAGCTTTGCAATGTCCTAGAACCATTCTGTCGTCTATTTTTTATTAACAATTTTTTAAATGTAATCTAGTAAAACATTTGCATTTAGAAATGGGATTTACAAAAAGTTCAACAGCCAACAGTGCCGTAAACACTCTATATTCGTTATTCAATATACAATTAATTTACGTGAGACTTATTAATATATGTTTGACTTTTTTGAAGGAAATATTTGTTGGATTGTTAGTATCTAAAATTCTAGAGTCTACATAATTCAATTAATAACATTAATGATTTTCTTTAACCAATTAGCTTTTTTTTTTGAAAGATTTAACCAATTAGCATAGTTGAGATATTTTCTGGTCGTTACATAGTGCAAACTAATTATAGCACTACTCAATTCTCATATACCAAGTGCAAACTAAGGTTAAATTTGGCTGTTTAGAAGAGAAGACTTTAGTTTTTTTCTTCTCACAATAATGTGAAAAACTCAAAGAGTATTCATTGGATGAAGATTTTCAAGGGCTTTGATAAATTCTTAAAATCCTTTTAATGTTTGTACAAAACAATACTCTTAAAACAAACAGCACAAAAAAAAATACTCTAAAAAATGAAACAAAAACAGTCTCCTTCACGTCACTTCTAGAAAATAAAAATGAAACAAGAATAGCCCCCGACTTTTTTTTTTGGAAGAAAGAATTACTCCCCAACTTGAATTTGAGGTTTAATTTTTCGTAATTTGAAATCTCAATAATATGAAAAACTAAAAAAATTCATGGGTTGAGGATTTTGATGGCCAATTCTTAAAATACTTTTAATAAATTTATAGTACTCTAAAAAATATATTAGTCATAAACATTTTTTTCTCATTCTTTATAAAAATACAACCTCAAAATAAGGTGAAAAATTTATCTTTTTTTTCCTCTCTCCTTTCCCTTCCAAACTTCTAAACAAAGCCCAAAACTTGAGAGTTTCGAGGGATGAAAGGGTTTTGGGTAAAAGAAACAATGAAAGGAAAATTGATGAAAGGATAGTTCCTCAACTTGAATAGGGGATTTGTTTTCTTCTTAACACAATCTTTTTAAATTGGGGAAACTAAAAAATTATATTGAAAGGATTTTTAAAGACATTTAGATGAATTATTCCAATATAATATGTTATAATAATCTCAAAATAAAAATATATTAATGTATAACATTTGTTCATTAACATCTATAAAAACACTCAAAAAATGTGAAAAATGTCTCTATTTCTCCTTGTAATTTTTCCCCAAAACCCTATGTTTCCATCACCTCCAAAATGAAATACCCGAGATGAAAATACACTTTTAAGATATGATGAGATTGAATGAATTTTGCATCCTAAGTGCATCTTTTTATAGTCTTACTTTTTGGCCTAATGAGCCTCATTTAGTCAAGTAGGCCCTTAAATTATGATGGAGTCTCTCATTTCTCACATAGTACGAGTACGAGTGCATGAAGCTAGCTATCCCTCACCAATATAGCTCATTCGTGCAAAGCTTGTGGAGTTGAGACATGCTTCAAAGATGTTACTTGATTGTACGAGACACGTAGAGCCGGAGCATGTATAACTTGCGTCGGTACTTCGTGTGGGATGCATGGCAAACCATTAGGTCCACAACAAAACTCCCATGCAAACCAAGTTGATGCCTTGAGGGCGAGTTTGATATGGGTGAGTCAGGTTAGACAAGACTTGATGCAAACTATATATTATTTGTGTCTTTGATATGAGATATAAGGAGTATATTAAAGTATCTTTGATCTATAAAAAATAATACTTGCTAAAAGCATAGAAGACAAAACAACATAACATAAGGTAGAACAACACATGACAAATTTTTATGATACTAAACAATTTTTTGTTTTATACGATGATTGATGAACAAAATATTATTCAAGTATTTTAAACTTGTATTTGAGACAAAAAAGTTATGTTGTAATTTAGCGAGATACAAAATTTTTAATTTTTGTCCTCTCCTTTATCCTTTGTTTTTTTTATGAAACATTTTTACAATCAAACATGATACAATTGAAATTGACATATCCGTTATTTTTTTGCCAATCAGAAGCAAATCCCTATTTTTTTAGGGAAAATCCCTAATCATTATTAAAAGTACTATTTTTTTTTTGTTGAAAGGCACCTTCCTTCCTAGCACCAATTTGCCTATTGTAACATTTCATAATCATTTTTGTTTTTACGACTTTCATAATCATTTTTTCTCAACAAAATTGAAAATTGAATATTCAACTTTTATATTTTAACAAAGGTTTAAATATGTCTTTCATCTCTGTGAATATATGTCATTTAAATTTTCGTCTCTGAAGTTACTAATCCTTCCAATCTGTCATTGCAAATATTAATCATTTGACTTTTGGTCATAATTAAGTTTTTTTTGCTGAAGTGGTTTGTCATTAGCGACGGGGTGCCCATGTGACAAGTGATGATTGGGTGAGGTGATTGGCTTAAATAGGTCTTTCGTCCTTACAAATATAGGTCATTTGAATTTTCGTCTCTGAAGTTACTAATCAGATGTAATTAAGACCATTTTTCAAATGATTAATATTTACAGAGACAGATTGGAAGAATTAATAACTTCAGGAACGGAAATTCAAATGACGAATATTTACATATTTAAACTTTAACAAAAACATATTTCACTATCTACCAAATTCAAAATAAAATTGAGGCTATCCTTCTATATGTGCGGATTCATTCCAGCCTTTTAAGTTGATTGATTCTTGGTAAATCTGAAAAGGAAAAAGAAAAAACTTATGTGACGTGCATGATAGTGATTTTTCATTTATTCTGAATGAAAGAAGCAAGAACAAGTTGGAAACACACAAGACCCACCCACCTCGCCACAACAATAACAAGACTTTCTTCTTTTCTTTTCTTTTCTGTCTCATAAATAACCGTCATCAACCTCTCTCTCTCTCTTCTTATTTTCACCTTCAAATCAAATATATATGAATAATTTTATACATGTTGTTGAAACTTTGCTGAAATCTTGATCCTTTCAATCCATGGAACAGCTTGTCAACTTCATCATTCGTCCACCAAGGTATCAAATTTTTCAATCAAAAAAATACCCCCTTTTTTACTTTCCCGTATTACCCAGATAGATTTTTTTACTTATACCTCGTATTCTTCATTTGGAATTTCGAACATGATGTAATTCAATTATAAAAATTTGATTTTTAATTTTTTGCAATATCTGAAATCATGTTAACTTAGGTTTACTTTATCTATGGTTGGAAATTTAGATCTATCATTATTCATCATGCAAGAAAAAGTTTTTTTTTCTTTCAAATAACACCTGTAGATTTTATTTTTTTTTCTTATTGATTTTATTTTCACGTGATCTTGAGAGTTTCATGCTTGAATGTAACTGCCACTTTAGATGATGCTGATGTGTGATTAAAGTGAGATCTATGAAGTTCAGTGATAATCAGTAACAAAAGCTTAATTAGATGTTTTGGTAATTCTTTAGTTGTGATTTTAGCTCTTTGGTATGGTTACGAATTACGATTGATTGATGGAGTAGGATATTAATGAGATGTTTTGTTTTTACACATGATCAAAAGCTTAACTCAACTATATTGTTAGACCGAACACCTTCACCTGGGTTTGTTCCCGGGACCTCGCACTTGTGTGTGAGTTTCAATGAGTAATTGAGAATATAATATAGTCCCAAAAAGAGAGAAAAAACATGCAACTATTTTTTTTTCAAGAGTTATAATTAGAAGGAACAATCTTTAAAATTTTGTAGATATTAGAGGATGCCCGGTTTCAATATAGACCTTGAGTTGGCACTGATTTTGCGTATTACAATCCAGTAGTATGCAATATCCCTATCCAATCACAGAATAGCTACATTAAGTACTTTTACTTTGGGCCATCTCTCTGCAAGTGTGGTCTAAAGATAAATTGACTTGTATTGTTTATTGCCTATCCAATTTATTTGTACTACTTTAATTTCAAATTTAGTTAAACTTTTAAATTTTAACTATTGTGATATTTTGACCGTATCCATTACTTGGGTGCAGAGCTGAATATGACCCCAATAGTGATTTATTAGATAAAGAGTTCTTGCTGAGAGGGAAGTGGTATCATCGGAAGGATGTAGAGGTAAGCTTAAAAAAGTAGTAGAATTCAGTATGTTAGCAAATTTTTGTAGCATTGATTACATGGAAATGCATTCCAAGATAGTTTTTATCTTATCTCACAGTTCGTTAGTGATGGATTCACAAATCTTAAATTTTTAATCCTCAATTACTGTCTTGTCATCTTTTTATTCATAATATTTTCTTCTTGAGTTCTTCCAAGTGATCACTACTATTAATAGACAAAATTTGTGTCAATAGAGAGATCCATTAGGCAGGCCATTATTGACTTCAATGAGAATTATGAACATGTAAAATTGGTGCGGCACCATTAATTTCTACCCTGGAAGACATGCCAATGATATGCTTGAAATATGCCAAAAGACATACAACCCGTCAGTTATTTTATTGCTCTTTTTGAAACTGCAATTAGAAGGTTTTCTTATCTATAATAGTAGAATGTCAGCATGAAAGGCCAAGTTATTTACGTTTGCATAGTGAAATATGCCAAAAGACATACAACCCGTCAGTTATTTTATTGCTCTTTTTGAAACTGCAATTAGAAGGTTTTCTTATCTATAATAGTAGAATGTCAGCATGAAAGGCCAAGTTATTTACGTTTGCATAGTGAAATATTGTAGGATAAGAAAAATTCTATTCTAGAAGAATTATCTTTAAATGTTGCGGTGATTACTTTTGTTTAGAATACTTCTTTTGTAATTTTCATACATAAAGGGTGTGTATGTGATGCAACTTCCACAACTTCCTTTTCTGTTGATTTTTATGTTGCCCCCCATCACAAGCATTTTTCTTTGAATCAAGTCATACTCTTTTTTTTTCTTTCCAAACCTACATGGTCAGCCTCTAATCTATATTGATATTGTGCAGTTAAAAAACAGTCGGGGTGATGTTCTTCAATGCAGCCATTACATTCCTATTGGCAGTGCTGAAGGAAAGGTTCTTCCTTGTGTAATATATTGTCATGGAAACAGGTAACTGCATAATAATGTTTTTTTTCTTTCCTTTTTTTCGTTTGACAACCATTTGCCATTTGATATATTCCATTGAAACTGCAAAAAGTTTTATGGGCATTTCCGATTCTCCTTTGAAGTTTGTGTGTGTTTTTGCTTTCCTTTTTTCACCTTTAAAAATCAGGTCTATATGATCACTTCGTCTGTTAATTTTATTATTGCAGATGGTTTAACATTTTCTACTAGGGTACCGTACAACCTATATCTAGAAATTAACTTGCATTCATGATATACTTCAAGTCCTTTAAATATCCCTTTTTTAGCTGTATAGATTTATACTTTTTATAGGTCTGGCAAAGTGATTGTTTGAAAATCACTACATTTACACATTATAACGATACTTCTATAATTTTACTCATAATTTATTCTTTCTGACAACAAACATTTTTTCACATCGCTTCATGTATAAGAATGAACATTATAGATGATCCAGCATAAAATTAAAAGAAAAGGCGATAACTGTGACGTTTGTTAAAATTGGGCTTAGGGTCTATCTCATCCCCACAAAACTTGCTTGTTAGGTGAGAGATGTCCATCACTTTATAAGTTATAACCACACTTTACTATTTAGAGTATATCACCGTCCAATGCTAAACTTCCAACATACTCCTTCACGCCCAAGACTGGACTTCTGAAGTGTGATCAGTGTGGCCCAATAACAGATGACTCAATTGATCTAGATAGAATAGACATTGATGCAATCTGAAATTTGGGTTTGTGACCCAATTCTTCCCTACAAAACCAACTTGTAAGGACGCTACTCATAACCTCTATTTGGGCCATACTATACTATCCAATGTGAGACTCTCAACTACATTTAAGTTTTAGTCATCTAGTTAGCTATGTAATGATTTAGTAGAGACTAAAGAATCTTGTTAGTTTCATTGTATGTTATGTGGACGACCTAATAGCTCCTTTTTTTCCGTCTGAAGTTTTAATCAATCTAACCAGAATTTAAATTTCATCTTGAATTATGAAATTTAGATGCTCGTAAATTTATTTTGATGCCTTTGAATGAGAGAAAAAGGGAAAGACATGGTGCAATCACGTGTCTCAATTACACAATGAAGTCTCTTCATACAGGCTTAGACCAATAAATAAAATTATTACAAATATTCTATTTCTATTTACACGATATGATATGCCTATCCTATAGAATAAATACATGGATCCTAATCTTATTTTCAACACCTTCTATATGGATTCTTTTCTGGTCTATGACTTACGTTTCGTGTTATATAGTTTATTGATTTCAATTTCATAGGGCCATGCTGATTAGTTGCGATGTTCATTGACAGTGGATGTAGGGCTGATGCCAGCGAAGCTGCTATAATTTTACTTCCTTCAAATATTACGGTTTTCACTCTGGATTTCTCGGGATCTGGACTTTCTGGAGGGGAGCATGTCACTCTAGGATGGAATGAAGTAAATACTTGCTCAGCAATCTTTTAAAAATATTCAGATCTGACTTTTATTTTACCGTCAATTTTGCTTAGTCTTATTACTGTTTCATTTATCAACTATGGGGAAGGAGTAATTTTCTCCATCTTTGTCCGTTATTAGAAAATCTCATGAAATGAAGGGCTAAATGACATGTAATTTTTTTTCCCTACTGAAATCTTTCACGCATGTTGGCAATAACACATCACTAAACTTTATGTAAAGATATCTTCAAGAACTTGCACATTAATGTTTTGGCAAGTTCATTCCAAAATTAGTCGAAGTTGAATTTCGTAAATGTTTTATTTGACTATATCTGAAGCATCAGTGGAAATATAAAACTTGCTATATGATTGGGGAGGGCACTTATCCATGATTCTTTTTACTTTTTTCTTTTATTACAGTAGAACAAGTTTGCATATATATCATTACTACCATTTGCTTTGTGGTCATTATTTATTGTGAAATGATTGTTTGTTTGACATTCTTGACTGTTCTCAGAAAGATGATCTGACTGCTGTGGTCAACTATCTGAGAAATGATGGAAATGTCTCTTTAATTGGTTTGTGGGGCCGCTCAATGGGAGCTGTAACTTGGTAGGTTTTCTCCATTCTCTTATTCCTTTGAATTTTATTTTGGAATGAGGTTTTAGGGAAGGTTTGCTCTTGCACATGGCTTATGTAGCACTGTTGCAATGATGTGTAGTTTGTTTACAATTTATCGGTTCTTGCAGTATATTATGACTGAAAACTAGGAAGTTTTCCCTAATTTGTTAGATACGGAATTGAGATTTCACTATTATTTATTATAGGAAACTACAGTACATGGATTACAGTCTGTTAGGTGGTGGTGGAAATGACTTGTGAAAGAAAGTTATCTACCATTACCATTCTTGAATTGGATTGTTTATATCATTAGTTTTAAACCTGAATATGAAGAATCTGATCATATATTCAAGTGTACATTTTTGAACTAGGAAAGGAGTTAAGTGTTCTGCATTCGTGTAGATTTGTGGTGATGTTTCTTTTTGGTATAGAAAACTTGTGTATATCTTCGTAATTCCCTTCTGATTCTAATGTTTCTCTTTCTCCATCTTTAGTGCACTCAATTATGAACTCTCTGGTTATGTAGCCATTCAGACCACCACTTTGGCTAATGTAAGTTGCTTTTCCTCATGCATTGATTATGTTATTCTTGCAGCCTGATGTATGGAGCGGAGGATCCTTCAATTGCAGGGATGGTTTTAGACAGTCCCTTCTCTGATTTGGTTGATTTGATGATGGAACTCGTAGATACGTATAAAGTTCGTCTGCCAAAGTTCACTGTGAGTATCTTGTATATTGTATTAATTTTTTGGGTAAAAATCGTAATACCTTTTATAGAAACAAATCTCCAAATGTTGAATTTACAGTCTCGTTTAATACTTTATCTCCTTTTACAGTGAGGTCGTACGAACTATCTTGAGTCTGTGTGGTGTACCTGATACAAAAAGTTTGATTGCAGACGTCTTATCAATACCAATGAAATTCCCTTCTGTCCATTCTTAAACTTATTACAAAGTAACAACTAAGGATAGAAATACCTGCAGTCTGTGAGACCCCCCAATAAAGAAGGTCTGCATTAGAAGAGATAAAAGGCAAATAGGCATATTGGTCAGTAACAGTTACTAACTATAGGACTTTATTGGATGGTTAGGCCAATAAATATAGGGTGGATGGTAAAAAGAGGATTGGAGGGAGCAGAGACACTGTAGTGTATTGTAAGGAAGGTTAGAGGGATCCAGATCTCTCGTAATCCTGGAAAAGCAGGGAGGAGAGATTGCATGCCTCATGAAACAAGTATCATCTTGATATTGTCTTAGGCATTCTTCAATTAAAAGTCGTATCTCTTTCTTCTTATTCTTGGCCAGTCTATCACAGTATTTGAGGGTCTGCCAGCCTCCCTGCCCAAAGGGCCCCGCTGCCCCAGGACCTCACACATAGGCATCCTGTTATGCTTTAGTGGAATATTCCCCATTGTGTACTCCTTGCCCACAATAATATGTGCTTAAAAACAAAGACTATTCTGCTGCCACATAAAAGTTCTTATCATGGCAAGGGGAATGCAACATTAAACCAGTATGCTGTTGTTGCCTCGCCTTGCTTTGCATAAGTTTGTCAAGCAAACTATTAATTTATCACGTGGAATGTTGGGACTTCTGATCACTTGTAGGAAACCTCATGACATGCCAATTTTCCTTTACGCTTTTAGAGGAGGTTTCATTGCCTACAATCCTTTAGTTATACAAACCTTCAATTTATCATGTTTGCTGCTGCTACTACAAAAGATTGTTATTTTTGTTGAGAGGATTGCGATTATCTGAAATATGCTGTGTATAGATCTTATACCGAATAATTAGCATACTTAATATCATCTGGCTAATATCTGATTTAACGCCTTTACTTGTTTTGTTTTTATATATGAATAAATTTTCATTGCCATAAGGACTCCCCATTTAGTAATAGATAAATTGTTGGTGCCAGTACTTGCTGTTATGCTGATTCTGTTTCATTTTTCTTGTTACAGGTGAAGTATGCAATCCAGTACATGAAAAGAATAATCCAAAAGAAGGCAAAATTTGACATAACGGACCTCAATACTATTAAGGTAGTTTTTCCTTTATTTTTATTGTTGTTATTATTTGTTTATTATTTTTTTGATAAAAGGTTCTTTATTTAAAGAAATTACTATTACTTGCACGTTTTTATACAATGATTGATTAGTCCAACATAAAGTTATAAGCTAGAGCCCCTTTTTTTTCCTCGTTACTTTTCAGCATAAAAGTTTAAGTTTCCATCCACCCCGGCTTAGTTAAACAAACATATGTTTTTTAGCTTGAACTTGAAAAAGTATATGCATACATTGTGTCATTTTCCTGCATGGTTATATACTTATAAGTTAGTCAGTCATATGAATCTCCAAGTTCATTTATAATTTATTCAGTAATTCATAATATATTCCCCACAAACCTGTGCTGATTTTCTTGTACAATTACTCGATGAGTTGCAATTATAATTAGTAGTGAAACCTTTGCTAGCTAATAAATGAGTATGTTAGTTTGATTCAAATGGTTCATTATTTCAATGTATACTTTTGGTGGTAATGGGGAAAGGTCTTGCATCTTCTGCTTGTCCCTTTTGCCTCCTAACTGGTAAACCTGAAATTTATAAAACTTTAACCAGAATCAGCTTTACAGTGTTCATTTTCAAAATTTTAGATGCTAATTGCTAAACCTGTGGAAGACAGTAAAGTTTTTTGAGTACTTGCTAAAGTCGAGTGATTTATGTTCCCTACAGTATGAGTCACATGCCACATGTTTTTGGAAGATCTGATTTGGTCCCGATTTTTTTGTTCTAGTCTGATCTTGTCCCGATGATGCAAAGCATAAAATCAAAAGAAACAAATAATATTGCTTTTGGTTTTGTTCTGTTTTCCTCTTGATCATATATTGCTTTTGGTTTTTCAATTTTTTGTTTTGTCCATCATATTCTTTCATTATTTGTTCGCATTGCAGGTAGCAAAATCTTGTTTTGTTCCAGCTCTATTAGGGCATGGCATTGATGATGATTTTATACAGCCCCATCACTCTGATCGTATATTTGAGGCTTACATGGTAAGTGTCTCGACCAGAGTTCCTTTTTCTATAAAAAATAATTACTATCTGATTTACAATTGTCAACTTCTTGTTCTGTTGGGCACTTGGGCTAGTCTAAGTCCTCATCACATTTTGTAAGCCTTTAGAGCATGCCTTCAAAATTACTCCCTCCGTCCCTTAATGTAACCCCCTTTTGCATTTTTCACATTTCTTATGAAAAGTTGTCAGTGTAATTAATGTGTCTGTTTTGTGTGTTAATATTACCAAATTGTCCTTTATTTGTATGTGTATTAAATTTGACTTTTCAAATTTCAAGACAAGTTAGTAGTATTAATTAGGGGTATGTTTAGGAAAAAAATAATAAATGCATCTAGTAATTTGAAAAGGGGTTTACATTTAGGGACAAAAATAAAATCAAATGGGTGTTTAGATATAGGGACGGAGAGAGTATAAAATATGTCCTCTAGATGTTTAAAGTTGCTTAAAGTTCCTCTTGATATTTCTCTATGTGCTAATTCGTTGACTGTTTTATATGCCCCACATTACGGATCTTTAATATGGGTTTCTGTGCTTTGTAGGGAGACAAAAACATAATTAAATTTGAGGGAGATCACAATTCTCCACGTCCTCAGTTTTACTTTGATTCCATAAACATCTTTTTTCACAATGTTCTGCAACCTCCCGAGGATGAGGTTGGTGAATCATTTTATGACCCTGTAAATGATTACTTCGGTAAGGTAAAATCAACAATGCATATCATTGGTTCCATTTTGATAAAATTTCACTGTTAAATAGTGAACATATTTAAAACTTGACTCTTTACTCAGGATGCATGGAGATCTGTGCACGAATTAGGCTATAGCAATGAATCATCTTCTAAAAACAAAGGCATGGTCCAAGTACCTAATTTCTTAATTATTTCTTCTGCATGGTTTCCATTAGAATTTTTTTGTGTGAATCTCTTACCTTACCTGTTTATTTGTTAGATGCAGAACCATCAACTAGCAGTACTATAGATGCTATTAAGGAAGTCCGTTCAAGACGGCCAATGAGCAGGATGGAGGTCTGTATTTATTAGCTCTCAGATGTATTTTAAAAAAGATTTTAATATAGTTTTTTGTCACACACATTGTTTGATATTATGATTTCAATTGTATTTGAACTACACTTGAGGTGCTATCTAAGTGGTAAGAGCTTAGCATTGTAACCTCAAGTTGCTGAGTTGGAATCAATTTGAACTCTGTGGCACTGATTTTAGTTTTTATTTTATTTTTTTAAAATTATACTACATGACTTTTCCCAGGTTCCATCTGATATTTCTTCAAAAGATGAACAGAGCGTAAATGAGGTATTTCCTTTTTTTTTATTGAAAATTTATTTATATCTTCTTCACACACACTTGTGTATATATATTTTCTATAAGATTATTGGGAATCATACAATGGACCATTTACGGGCCACTGCATTTCTATTTTGTGCCACATGCATTTTTTGGGCCGTGGTGGTCTGGTGGATGACCACTTCTAGTTTAAGCTACTACCCACGACGGCCCAGTACCTGGGCTTGAAGAATGTAATTCAAATTTCTAACTTTAGGTTGAAACTAATGAAATAATACTAGCATGAAAAATAAATACTCTGGATTTTAACCACATACATGAACTAGATTCTCACAATTTGCATGATTTTCTTGCAAGCAGGAAGAGAAATGTGGTGATACATCCCCACCCTCTTCATCCATGATAAGATAAGCTTTGAATTGTCAGATGGTCATCCTTATGGTCCCCATGTACCCACCGTGTTAGATGACAATCAGTATGTGGAATATCAACTTGAAGACCTTGCAGGTTTTCCATCTAGTGCAGAGGAGGAAGAAAGAGTGAGTCAAGTTGATGACTTCACATGATCTAAATACCACCTGATTAACATGCATGAAATTTTTTTGGATTCAGGGATTTTATTTATGTTTGATTTGTCTATGATATTCAGATGTTAATGGAAGCAGTAATGGAGTCACTGAAGGACCTTGAAGTACAAAATCCGAAGGCAGAACAACCACCAGCCAGTAGTATTGCTACTGTATCTGCAGAGCCATCAGATAAAGATGACTCACATTCTTCACAGGAGATTTCTAAACCCATGCAAAAAGAATCTTCTCTAGTCAAATACAGTACAGATGCAAAATCTATAACCATTTCCCTTGCATCCGAAGAATCTGTACAGTTGAAAGCTGAGTCAAATACCATTTCAGCAGTTTCCGAGTCAAGTCCAATTGGGGGAACCCAGCCACCCCTGCCACAGGACAACACATTATCCGTAACCGAGTCTAGCAATACAAGCGGATCTGCTCGCAGTAATAGTTCTGCTAGTTTACAAAGTTCATCAGATAATGACATATCACATAATACAACCGCCACAGTAACTGTTGTTAGGAATCCTGCTGGCCATATCATGGATGGTTTAATGCGTCGTTGGGATTTCAATTTTTTCAAAAATAGCAACTCACGGTGACGGAGAGGTTCTCTTTTATTCGTGGTTAATTATACTTGTTTTTGTAACTAAGAAAGAAATCATAGTTTGTATCAAAGAAATAGGTTGCTCGTGTGTAAATTTTAGTAAATGTTCAGATACTCATCTAACAAATTTCCAATATTCTTTGGCTGTAAGTGAGCATTATCATATTTTGTTTTGATTTTGTGAATTTAAATGGGGAACAAACTCGTAGTATATTATGTTATCAAAGTTAATGAAGCAGCTGGGTGTATTCAGTTATTGGTCTCTTACACATTTACCCATGCAATTGACCATTGTATTTCGCTGCAAGTATAACTAACATTGTAGAAAACACACTACAATACTCTATTATCTCTTTCCTTTCTCTCCTTCATGCAAATTCCATTATTTTTAGAGGATTGGATTTAAATAAAATATAGGGAAAGGGTAATTTTTTTAAAAAAGTAGCACTAATAATTCTAAAGTGTAATTTTATACTCCCTCTATCTCATTTTATTTGTCTTTTTCGCATTTTTTGTCTTATAATAATTGCCAGTTTAGAATATAGATATAACATTTATTATTTTTTTCACTAATATACCTTTATTAATTGAAATCAACTAATATTTCCACTAACCATGGTTAATAAGGGTGTTATAGTAACTAATATTGATTTTATCATTGAAATCAACTCAACTAATCATTTTCTTAAAAACCGTGCACAACCTTAAAACAACAATTAAAATGAGATGGATGGAACCTTAAAACAACAATTAAAATGAGATGGATGGAGTATCATTAATAATCATTTTCCAAGTAAATTGAAGGGTAAAAAAGCTAAGCTCTTAACATTATTGTGATCTTTGTTTTCTTAAATTGGAGTACATGCAATACCTCAAAGTATTTTGGTGCAAGAAAGGTTGTTTATGAGAATTCGGTGGCCTAAGACGAACTTCCAATTTGAATGAAATTTTGAAAGTGATTTTGATGGAAGAGTTTGGGATGATGGAAAGGAGAATTTTGAACTCCCTTTATAACATCACAATAAATTATAAGTTGGTCAACAAAGACCTATTACTAACAACCACACCTCCCATTAGAATTTAAGTATTTTTTTAGATCATAATGAACCCCAATTATATAACTACTATATAATTTTAATGCATTAACTATTATATAATTTTCTTTTCATATCTTTAACCAATATCTCATAGACACTGATTAACATTTCCCTAATAATAATAGGACCATACTACTACCTTCTTGATCTCTCATGAGACCGAAACATTAATTAGACCTCTTTTAAAAATTAATTCACACGTTTAAATTTCTCTATCAATCTCATTTACTGTTTTTTTTTTAATAACAATCTCATTTACCTTTTTTTTTTAGGAATCTCAATTACTCGTATTTGTTGATGTTCAACATTTCCTAAAATGAATTTTTTTTCGAGTATTTCATCCATCTCAATATAATAGTCGTTTTTAACTTTTTTCCTTTTTATTTTTCTTTTTTGTTACCAAAAAAATAGTCGTTTAATATTTATACACGATTGTTGAGGGAATGATTAATTGTGTTGATTTCAACGAAAACTTAACACCATTTATTAAAACTAGATTGTTGACCCGTGCGTCGCACGGGTTTATTGTTAAA
>Ga0209282_1001048_pt1 | contig 14587 bp, 11 predicted proteins | sample Mtrugardesep15_FD_187529 | JGI IMG/M metagenome (GOLD analysis project Ga0209282, IMG submission 187529) | Root nodule microbial communities of legume samples collected from California, USA - M. trunc garden sep15 (SPAdes) (version 2) | ecosystem: Host-associated > Plants > Roots > Nodule...
TGACTTTTATATTAACTTTTTTTTTTTTTTGTTGTAGAACTTTGATATCGACCTTTATAATGGCTTATCAATTTCGGTGGAGTAGTTTGATTTATTGAAAAATGCCTTTATAATGGTTTATACTATTACACGGATTAACACACTAGTACTATTACAAATTAACTTGGAATTCACTCTAACCTCGCTTCAAAATGTCTGGTTACATCCAAATTAATTAAAATTTAATAATAATACCGAAATTGCCTTGAAATTTAATACATAATGCATTTAATACTTTAACAATGTTAACTTTATATTTTCAAGTTTTTTCTTCTTTAGTGAATTTAAGACACTTATTAGCTTGACTTTATTTTTAAGTCAATATATTTTCTAACCCCCAAAAGAAATCTGGATCTGCCACCACCTGTCATGATAAAAATAACTTCTACCAGAATAAGAGTTCGTTGTCAAAATATACAACCTTGCAACATTTCAGCATTTATAATGTTTTCATTGTTGTAAAAAAAATGAATTTGTTTCTCTTGTAATTTAACTAATTTTAATCAGAGTTGTGTCCCTCATCCCTTTTGCTTGGCGATGGTGTGCTCTAACGCCAAAACATATAATTCAAAACATGTAATTTAACAACAAAAAAAAATTGCAAAGTATATCATAAAAAATACCTCAATAGACAATAGAAAGTATATAATTCAAAACATATTCAAACGAAATTACACCATCAAAAAATATTTTTACAACTATCATGATAATAACTATCATCAAGCACTCTTCTTCAAAAAAAGAAACTATCATCGAACATATTGGTCCATTTAGTGGCTTAAGACACTTTTTTTGTTAAGTGTCTTAAGGCACATGATAGTGTCCTGAAATTCAAAGAAAGTGTTATCAATAAAGTTACGCTTGTCTTCGATCGTCATCACAGCAAAACAAAATGCATTTGTCCAAGTGTTTAGAGCATCCTTAGAGGAATGTAAAACCAAGCTCTCAACTCCTAAGTTAATCAACTGTTCCTCAAGCCCATTCATCAACAAACGACACATTCCTTGTCTTCGATATTTTTTTTTTGTGGCCATGAAAACAATCTCAGCAACCTTTTGACCATAAATCCTTACGGTTGCCACAGAACTCACTTTACCCCCTTTCTCTATAATCGCAGTATAGAAACCACGAAAGTTCAAACGTTTCTTTTCTGAGGATCTACTAAACACAACCTTTTCAATCAAATCTTTTTTGGATGAAGGATCAATAGTTTTACCAAAACTCTCACGCAGTACACCAAGAGCTTCATTCAACTTAAGCTCACCATCACAACTCACATTATTCTTCAACAATGTCCAAGTTAGATCTTTCGCAACCTTAATTGGTTTCTCCAATAGATCATTCTCAGGATGTTCCTCAACCTCAACCTTAACCTTAACCTTAATTGGTTTCCCCAATAGATTCTTCAGACTTAAGAAAATGTTCCCACAAACTTTACTACAAAACCAATCAGATGCGGTTTCTGTTGCCTTTATGCACCCAAAGTGAGATTTTTGTTCACATTGAACACAAGCAAGGAAATTGTGATCACTATCATTTGCAAATTCTTTTTTGCATGTGCGTTGACGGCATATTCTACAACAACAACTGGGACATAACCACGTACCATCTGGACCATCCGGATCTCGTTTTGGACCTAAACAATCAGAGTGGAACGAAGAAGGACATCCATCACACAATATTAAGACACCCTCAAAGCCACACACATAACATGTATCATTATTATCTTGAGACTTTTCTTCAGCAACACAACCATTCGCTGCTTCAGCATTACAATCATTCCCCTTTTGATTGGCTGAGCTCAGAGCTTTCATTCGACAGTCCAAGTCCAACAATGAAGTTCCGTCTTCCAAGACGATACTTTCAGATGGTCTACGTCTTGTACAACAAGCATGAGCCTCAAATTTGGTGAGAGTGAATTTAACATGACAACACTCACAATCTATACCTTCACAAGATATACTCCCTCTTTTGATAACATCTTTACCACGACAGAAAACAATAGTCCCAGAATTCAAAACTCCATCCTTTATCAACTGAGAACACTTCCCTCTTATACCTTCCCTCTTTAGTACTTTCCCTTTTTTACCACTACCCACTGAATTAGAAACTTCTGATTCAGATTGACTCACATGTTTCTCATTTTCCTTTGAAGTTGATCTTGATACCGTAGTTAGTGTAGCTTTTTTAACAGAACTGGAACTAGAGGCTTTAGAAACCTTACCAGAAGTTGATTTATCTGTTTCCTCAGATTCTCTCCGGCGATCTTTTGACTGTAATGGAGATGAAGAAATTGTTGTTGTTGTTCCTTCCTCGGATTCTCTCTGTCGCTTTTTTGACTGTAATGTAGATGGAGAAGTCATTTATACCAATCTGCACATAAACACAAATTTCAGATACGCTACTGTTGCTAGTAGAAATCCAACAATAACTATATCAACATACCCCAACAAAATAAAATCCACTTCCGAAGCAAATGCAAATTAAACCATTCTCCCAAATAGCATAATGTATCATGCAAAAGTAAATCATACCTAACTAAGTTTCGATATGTTAAATTCTAGCAGATACAGTGGCATGCAATTCTCTTGGCTGTGGCTTTTTTTATGTTTGCATGAATTTGAAGAAATTTCTTATCATGATCACTCAAAAAGAAATTTGGCTATCCACTTTTGTGTGATTTGATCACTGGTTTAGTGAGAACCCTCATTTTATTTTTGCTTCCTATTTTATGAGTATTTTGGTTAGTTTGTTTTTTTGTTAAAGTTGACGGTGCATGTGATAGTAGAACAAATAACAATGGCAACCAAGCTAAATAGTCGAAACAGTAATATATTAAACCAAATAGGGGGTTGAGTAGCTCAAGTAGTCTAAACTCGAAAGAGTTGGAGGTTCAGGTTTCAAGTTTTGACAAAGAGAAAAAACTAATATAACAATTAAAATATTAACGTTTGTCATTAATGAAAAAAATATAGAATCTATATATGTAATGCAAATCCAAACAATCAATCCAAAGACAAACAAGATAAAGAGAGTAGAAGAAACAAACACACCAAAATTGTTTATCCGTTTTGACCCAAATTGACCTACAAATAGGAGAAAGCAACTCTTCCATCCATTATTAATGAGTCTTTGCAAGAGATACCAAAAGAGCTACAACAAATTAACTTCTAGAGTTCTCTATGAACAACCCTTACTTTCTACCGTTCTCCTTTCCCTCTCACATGAGAGTTACTAAAATGACCAAAAAATTACCCCAAATTGTTCACCAAGAGAAATCCTTGATTTCTTTCTTTTCCTCTCAACCCCTTAAAAATAATCTCAAGAAAACAAGAGAGAAATCTTACATCCTTCCTCCAATGAATCCTTATTACCGAAGGTGTTTTGAATGTGTATGTATGTAACCCTGGCTACTTAACCAAAGTCCTGTAACCCTTAGCCTCTAGGTTTCTCAAAAAGTTTCTTATTTTGATTCAAATGAATAATGAGGTAAAATTAAGCTTTTAAAGATAAGTTTACTGCGTAATTCAAATTACTATGCCCACTGCTTTACCATAATTCGAATTATCGCCAACATAAAATTCATGATCGAAAAATTGTTTTTGAGACACTTTATCCACAATTCTCCCCCTTGACTCCAAAACATTGATGATGTCACTTTACCCACCTTCTCTCTCTCTCTCTCTCTCTCTCTCTCTCTCTCTCTCTCTCTCTCTCTCTCTCTCTCTCTCTCCTGCAACTACTCTTCATGAACCCTGATCTCCACTTGCACCCAACTATTCTTGATAGCCCCTCAAGTTTCAAGCAATGATTCTTCTCCATTAGCCATTTATGACTATCCTTACATCCAACTACACTTTGTAGTCCCACAAGTTTTACAATTACCCCTTTAATCCCCGTAATGACTTTTGTACCCTTGAAGAACCATTTACATCGAACTATCCTCAAGTTTTTAAGTAGTTCCATTAGTTTTATCATCACCTCTTCAAAACCAAAAATAACTTCCTACTCTTGCTTATGTTATGTGTGTGACTTAAAGTCTCACCATGCATCAAGCAACGGATGAAAATATTTTGATAAAGAACTTAGGTTATGCCTCGTGCGCGAGGCACATGACACCACACAAAAGGGAAATGTATTTGTGTTTGTGGGCAATTTTGAAGACGTTACAGAGGTTATGAGAAATCTTGTGGAACTACCTAAAAATTCTAGTGTATTTGGATGCAAGTTCTTTAAGATGAAGGAAAGTATTTCGGGGGTTGAAGAGGTAAAAGTGAAAGCTTGATCGATTTTGTGGGACTACCTGGTTGGATGCATTGAGGTCAATGTCTAGCTCAAGGTTTAAGACTTTCGATTTTGTCTTGAAGATTAGTTTTAGGGTGGAGAGAGGAACAAGTTGGTTGATGGTTAAATTGAAATCACCAACAATTTAAAGTCAAGGTGGAGAACCGTTAAGTGTGACTTAAAATCTCACCATGTATCAAGAGAATGATGGAAACATTTCGTATATGATTTTGGTTTTGCCACATGGATTTGTGTTTCTAAGAAATGTTTGATTCTGCCTCATGCAGTAGGCACATGGAATCATGTGCGAGGTGCATGGTACATGGTGTTGTGCACAAGGGTAAATTAGAGAAATTTAGGGATGTTATTAGAGAACATTGGAAGCTAAATATCTATGTCACTTTTGTAACTCTCTTGATCAAAAGAGTGAAAAAAATAGGAAATGGTAGAAATTAAGTTTGCTCTTGATTAGCTTGTTGAAGTTAACTTTTTTAAACTATTTATAATGACTCTCTTAAATCCCACTATCAAACTCTTAAGAAATGAAATTCTATAAAAAATAACAATCCTACAAGCAGCAACTCATATGATATTATAAGGAAGAAACTATGGAAGTTCAATGTTCCTCCCAAATATACTAATCTCACTTGGCGTATTCTAAATAATTTTCTTCCCACAAATAAAAAACTTAATCAGATAAGGATGTCATGCTCAAGACATTGTCCTAGATATGACGATAATAATGAAGACATTGATCATGCCTTTAAGAATTAACTGTATATGAGCTACCCAAACTTGGTTTCGATCTCAACTAATGATTAGAATTAATAATAACCATATGTCTTTTATAGATTGAATATGGAACACTATCTATAATAAAGACCCAAAATTGAAAAAAATTCATATTGCTATTACATACAAGATCTGGTATTCTATAAACAAGCACATATTTGATAATTTCAACATTCCATGTCATACCTGTATTAGCCGCTTTTCAGATTTTCTGAACAAATACCAACTCGATGATAATATGTGTGAAGATTCCGTACCAAAGAAAGTAGATCTGCATAATATTGATCAAATACTATCAGAATCCAACTTAATCATAACTCAAGATAATCGTAATCGAGAAAAGAAAAGGAATGACAACCCTGAAATATCTATGTAAAACACGAACCTATCAAAGGAGGGAAGATGGGGATTGTGTATGGTGTTATTGTAGGAAAACGACACGATTCTAGCAACTGTAACCTGGGGAATGTTTGGGTTCCTTGAGGTTCTAATAGCAGAAGCGTCGTCAGTTTTACAGACAATAGAGCTTGATGAATATTCACTATTAGGGCAACAAGTTTCAAGATGAAGATGAAGATGTAAAAACCCTAATTTTAACTTAGGGCCTGATTGCGGAAAGGAGCGGGCTTTTACCTCGACCCGAGTCCATGTCATTTTATGATGTAGAATTGGGCCGCTCACAACTTAACTAGAATAATCGTTATCAAATCTAATTGATTTATTCTAGTTACACCTCAAAACATTTCAATCACCCCCAATTTAACAAAATAGCTTTGAACTCGTTTTAATTTTTCAACCATTAACCTCTCATCTTTCTTCCTTTTCATCTTCTTTTATCTCTTTATTCATCTTGTTTTTTTTCTTTTTTTTCCTATTTTATCTTCCCTCTTAGTTTTAAATTTGAACCCATTTTATATACATGAATTTGTCTCTCCTAATGCTATACGTGGTTTTAATTTTCTTGACAAGAAGAAAGGTGAATTGCTTCCGTGATACCAATTCTTGTTGAATTCAATTTCCAATTGAATAGTGAACTGAATGGAAAATTGACAGACAATTGATATGGTATGCTATACGAGAATCAAAAAAACATATTTGAACACTCATAAGAAGCCATATGTGAATTGTGAGGAGATCTGATTCAACAAATAGATTCATGTAATTCACGTGACGTACCGAGTTGCCTTACACATACATAAATTAAGTTTACATTCTATAAGAATCGAATGACACAAAACCATTCAAAAATTCAGTTTTATTCTATTAAGGTGAAAAATTTTATGTCACACCTTATCATATGTCCCTCTCTTCTCCAACCCAGTGTCGGACGCACTTTGGCTACTATGTAGTCAATGCCCTCACTTCATTTCTCATTTACTTGCTTATATATGTCTCACACATACTTTCTAAAAATAAAATAAAAAGTCTCATGCATGAATTTCACACCACCTCTAGAAGAGAAAAGGCAACATATATACCACACCTAACCCTTTTGTTGTGTTTTTAATTAATATTTTAATTATTTATAATAGTTGGTATGATAATCTGTTTATAAAGTGATATGATCGGCGTTTGAACCCCGGCACCTTCACTTGTGTGTGTGAGTTTATAATGGCTTTGTTATTTCGTCTATCTACAAAAAAAAAAATTGTTGGATTGAGTTAAGTTCAACCCAAATTTTAAGATGATATTAGAGTATATCCAAGATCGGTTTGACTGTTTGCTTCTGCTATCGAGCTACTGAGGTCACGCTCCAAATGTTCAGTCATAAATGCATTAATAAGAGTTCCAACGATTTTTTAGCGTTGAGTTGAGTCAATCCAAATTTTAAAAATTATATATATAAGTAAATTTTGGCCTCGTACAAAAGTTCTCGGTCCGTCATTGCTCCAACCCATTATCATTAACTCTTTATCTTCTCGTTCCACCATATACAACCTTGTTACCGTCCCATACATTAGAGTGTTTTCTTGTTAGTAAATGAAAATATTCATTTATATAACTATTATATCTGTGTGTGAAAATCCCAGGACACCAAACATGTTAAATTTTGAACCTCTTTTTCAACTAGTTGATCCTGAAATTAAATGCCAAAGCAGTAAAAGTATGAATCATAACAAAAATAGAAAGAATAAAATCAAACCATAAACTTGAGAACAAAATCATGACACTAATTAGCACAAAACTATAAATAAAACGGTTCAAATATTGCATTTAATTTCAGAAAGACTTCTAGTGTACAAACAAGCAATTGAACGGAAAGCAGTTAAAAAGGGAAATCACATTCACAAAGATCAAATAGCAGAAAAAATGTGGTAGAAAATTAGAAAGAATCTTGGTTGGAGAGTGTAGGGAGAAGACAAAAGGAAAAAATGACACATACACCTTACAATAAGATCTATATACCTCTTAATCTAACGGCCTTTAAAAGTTGCCCACAGTGAAAGATATGATATGGGTAATATAACTATCATCAAGCAATACAAGGCCATATAGGTCTATTCAGGGATTTAAGGCACATGATAGTGTTCTGAAATTCTAAGAAAGTATAATCAACAAATTGACACTTGTCTTCTCCGGTTAAACTAGCAAAACCAAACGCTTTAGTCCACGTGTCTATAGCATCCTCGGAGGAATGCAAGACCAAGCTTCCAACTCCTAAGTGTGTCAACTGTTTCTCAAGCTCATGCATCAACAAACGACACATTCCTTGTCTTCGATATTGTTCCTTGGTAGCCACAAAAACTATCTCTGTAACCTTTTGACCATAAATCCTTATAGTTGCAACTGAAATGACTTTACCCATTTTCTCTAGAATCACATTATAGAAACCATGAAAGTTCAAGCGTTTATGTTCCGAGCCTCTACTAAAAACGACATCTTTAATCATTTCTCTTCCGGATAAAGCATCAATAGTTGGGTTAAAACTCTCATACAATACATCAAGAGCCACATTCAACTTTCTCTTCTTTTGACTAAGCTCATTTGAAGTAAAATCTCCGCCATCATCATCACTACTCAAATTCTTCAACAGTGTCCAATTTATTTTATTTGCAACCTTAATTGGTTTCCCTAATAGCTTCTTCAGACAGAAGAACATCTTCCCGCAAACTACACTGCAAAACCAGTTCTTGTTTTTAACATTGCTCTCCATGTAACTAAATCCAAATTTTGTAGCCTTTACACATCCAAAGTGAAAATTTTGCTCACATTGAACACAAACAAGAATATTGTTATCATTTTCATCTGCACATTGTGGTTTGCATTTTGGGCGATAACATATTTTGCAGCAACAAGTTGGACAAAACCAATCACCATCCGGAACTCGATTGAGACCTAAACAAACGAGGTGGAATGCAGAAGGACATCGATCACATAGTACTATATCACCTCCCAAACCACAAATAGAACAAACACTATCATTATTTGCTTTGGAAACACAGTGATTCCCTACTTCAGAACTTGCTTCGGAAACACAATGATTCCGTGCTTCAGAATCTGCTTCAGCCACACAATGATTCCCCTTTTGATCACGCGAATTCTGAGCTTCCCTTTGACATTCCAACAATGACCTTCCGTCTTCCAACAAGATAGTAGTGGATGGTCTATGTCTTGTACAACCAGCATGAGCCTCAAATCCAGTGATAGTGAAATTAACACGACAACAATCACAAACTATGCCATCATAAAATAAACTCCCTCTTTTGACAACATTGTTACTACCACAACAAAACACATTAGTCCCAGAAACCAAAACTTGATTCTCTATCAACAAAGAAACAAGTGAATACCTTCCCCTTATACCTTCCCTCTTTGATACCTTTCCTCTCTTACCGTAAACCTCTGAATTCTTCTCCATTATACTCATCTTTAATACTTTCCCTCTTCTACCACAATCCTCCGAATTCTTCTGCATTGTACTAATTTTTAAAACCTTTTCTCTTTTACCGCTACCCACCGAATTAGTAACTTCTGGTTCAGAGCGAGTCACACGCTTCTCATTATCCATTGATGTTGACACCGTAGTAACCGTAGATTTTTTAATCGAACTGAAACTTGAGACTTCAAAATCCTCGTCAGAAGTTGATTCAGAACTGCAACTAGAGACTTCAGAATCATCTTCAGAAGTTGATTCATCGGATTCTGAAGAAATTGCTATTGCTGCTGCTTCCTCGGATTCTCTTGGTCGCTTTTTCGACTGTGATAGGGACAGAGAAATTGTTGCTTCTGCTGTTTCCTCGGATTCTCTCGATCTTTTTTTCAATCGTAGCGGAGACGAAGAAATTGCTGCTACTGGTGCTGCAGTTGAAGGGTGTTTGAGGGAACACCCTCCTTCTTCAATGCAACTCTCGCAGGGTTTTCTAAGAGAAATGTAGTTTTTGGCATTGTTAGGTTCTGGGAAGTGCTTAGGTTCTATGTTGAAATCAGTAGGTGGTGAACAAGAATCCATATAAAAAAACTCCAAATCTGCACAAAAACAAAAAAACACAACAAAAATAAACCCACTTCCGCAACAAATGCAAGTTATGCCATTGTCCCAAAAAAAAAAATGATCATGCAAAAATAAATAGTACGTAAGTTACGACATATTAAATTGTAGTAGATGTGTGTTGCATTTCAACATATTAGGAATCTGGTTTGTGCTCCATTCCGAAGGAGTTTCAATTTGGTTTTTTGCTTTCTTAGTTCTTGTGGACTGCATTAATTTTCTATTTCTTATTCCAAATTGTTACTGTATTAGCTATATAGTGGTATAGAATCCTCTTGGTTGTGGCTTTTTATGCACGTAAGGAAGTAGTAGTCAAAGCTAACCTGAGAAACTTTGAAAACAAGTAATTCGAATTTTTTACTTTGTGGGATTAAGTAATTCATATATCAAATCTAGTACAAAAATATCTTAAAATAAGTACAAAGTATATCATATTGAGTGCGAAAATGTATTTTAGATCAAGTACAAAATATATTAGATTGTGTACTAAAATATTTCAGATTGTGTACCAAAATATTTGAGATTGTGTTTCAGAATATTTTAGCAAAACTTGGGGACTAAGGAAACACTCTTAGTTCCAAATGGACTGAAAAATGAGATAAGGAAAAGAAAGGCTCGTCAACACAAGCCAGAGAGGGAGAGAGAATAAAAGGGTTTTAAGTTTCAAAATACTTTTTGGTGTGTAGAATGAACTATGTGAACTCTCTATTTATAGAGAAAATTCACAACTAATATGTGAGAAACTTTGGGAACAAGTAATTCAAATATTACTTTGGGATTAAGTAATTTACCTATTAAATCTAGTACAAAAATATCTCAAATTGTGTGCCAAAATATTTTCAGATCAAGTACAAAATTATATTAGATTGTATACCAAAATATTTCAGATTGTGTTCCACAATATATAGGAAAACTTGGGGACTAAGAAAACAATCCTAATTCCAAAGGGACAGAAAAATAAGATGAAGAGAAGAAAAACTCGTCAACACAAGCCGAAGAGGGAGAGAGAAGAAAAAGATTTGAAGTTTCAGAATACGTTTAGGTGTGTAGATGTGAGCTCTATATTTATAGGGAAAATTCACAACTAATATGTGAGAAACTTTGGAAACAAGTAATTCAAATATTATTTTGGGATTATGTAATTCACATATTAGATCTAGTACAAATATATCTCAAATTGAGAACTAAAATATATTATATTTAGTACAAAAATATATTAGATTGCATACCAAAATATTCAATATTGTGTACCAAAATATTTCAGATTACGTTACAAAATATTTCAATTCACATTACAGTAGTTCTACCCAATATAAAAATTTGTGTTTAGTTTTTAACTCAATTTCCACACTTATTTAAATAAGCTCTTTAAATTTCCAGTGACATGCTTGTATTGAGATATTACAAGTGTTAAAAAGAGTGTTAGAAAGTAAGTGTTTTTAGCCTTTCTCTTTTACGATATATAAAGCACTAATTGAACAATATTTAGAATGTAGCCTTATATTTTCTAACAACCCTAAAAGTAATGATGCTTCAAATTCATCCATAATGTCTTATCATTATATGATTATTCTTTTATAGTTTGAGAAAATCTTTGGCCCAGGAAGGAAAAAAAATGTTATGGCTGCAAAAATGACACTTAAAAAATATTTCATTCTAATAGTTTATGTTACCGCCTTAGAGAACTTACCTTAACATATTTTTCATGAGTAAATAAGAACTCTTAAATAAGATTCCACATTGTGTTGTGTTTATTAGTTGATTTTGAAAATGATCAGGCTATAATGTCCTCCTATGCTTGATTTATTATTGTGACTTTTCCGTTAGAGTATTTGTTTACTTGAGATTCAAGAGGCTAGGCATGTCCTCCAAATTTTCTATTTACCTTTTGTGGCATATGCTTTAATTTCAAAATCTGTCTCTAATTAGGTGTTAATTTTATGTTTCTATACACATGCCATGATATGTGCAATAGTTTCCTTTAAACAATATTTTCTTCTTCCTTTTGATCTAGAGTTCTTATCAATTAATGATACTATTAAAACGAATATATTGAAAAAAACAAGGATGTTGAAGTGCATCTTTTTGAAAGTACCTAGATCACGTATGGACCGATACGAAATTCAATAGTTTGAGATCGGACTATAACACAAGTATTTATAAATCATTTATTAGGTCCTCATATTAGAAGCGAGAGTTGAACTACGACTATAAATCAATTTCTTATCAATTGAGTCAACTTGTATAATACTACCAATTACTAATTAATAATAATATTGTTGGTATTATTAATTGACGGTTAAAATAATAAGGTTAGGTACACACCAAGTCAAGATATGTGTAAGCGCATGACATAGCACTCATTGACTAGAAACATAAGCCAAGTATAAGCAATAAGAAAAGAAGTAGGCTTACATGCAAGTGAACTAGAGCCTCACGTGCAGAAACTATAAACTGGAGCGAGGAAGAAGAAGACAAAATACTGAAGAAAAAAAAATAAATATTAGGAATTGAAAGGGGCCATGTAAGGGTTTTTATATTGACGGGTAAAAGTATATAGCTGTAAAACCTATTTTTGTAAACAAATCAAATTAGTAAAAAAAATTCAAATATTTTTGTATCAAAATGTGCTATTCTAATTAATTAAGGATATTATATTTATTCTTTTTAAAAAAAACTATTTTACTTTTCTAATTAAAGGATATTGTAAAAAATACACTAAATGAATACTATAAATTAGAATTGTGTTCTTGGTTTAAGTTATTTATTTATTTATTTAATGATGAGGGCAAAAAAGCCCGAAGAAAAAGAAGAGAAATTACAGTTCAATAGAGCGTTAGTAATCCCAAAGACAAATATCTACAAACAACAACCTATGTTTTCCTAAAAAAAAAAAAAACCCTATGCTTAAAATATTTTACTTGCACTCAAAAAACACCGTAGTTGTCTTTTTTGAGAATTTTCATAAACACTTTTTGTTTTTGACAAGATAAAGAATTTCCTACCACATCACACATATGTGCAAAAGCAAAACGAAAAGAAGAGAAATTTACCTGGTCAACAATTAGAATAACGAGACTTAAAAACGATGAAGCGAACAATGGCTAAAACCAAACTAAACTCCAAATAATCAACTAAAGTTTGATCAAATATGAGGTGTGAAACGTGAAACAATATAAAAAACTCTAAGCATAACCTTTTCACCAAAAGTAATATAAAAAAACTCAAAATTTGATTAAATAGAAGTGTGAAATCAGAATTTTAGAGAATTATTTTTATAGGAGAGTGATAGAGGTGGATGTTGCGCTTTTATAGGGTTGAAATTGAATCTTATTTCATATTTTAACTTCTTTTTTTAACAAATCTTTGATTTGTTTTCTTGATCAGAAAGATTCTTTTTTTTTTTTAAAGCAAAGATTTTTGATTGGCTGTTTATTTAGATTATGTATGTATGGATTTATTATTATAATTTTAATCGAAGTTTTTTTGTCCTTTTTTTACTAATCTTTGATTTGTTTTCTTGATCAGAAAGATTCTTTATTTGTTGTTTTTTTTAAAAGCAAAGATCTTTGGTTGATTTTTTTTTAAGGGAAATAGCAAAGATCTTTGACTGGTTGATTATTTAGATTATGTATGAATGGATTTGTTACAATTTAAATCGAAGTTTTTTTTTTCCAAGGGAAATTTAATTGAAGTTTAATGACTATAAACATAAAGATAACTTTACACCTTCATCCAATTGAAAGCAATCATGTCACGCAATTGCTTCTGAGCCCTTTGTTTTTTTAATTATGCTTTTAGTTTAGAATATAGAATTTTAGATTTAAAAAAAAATTAAAAATAGAATAATATCTGGAGCCCAAATTGAAGATTAAGTGAAGAATGGGACCAAATGTCTTAAGTTTTGAAAATATGGGACCAAATTGTGGAAAACGTGGGTCCGTCCCTGCGTGCAACCAACAAATAATTGAAGAAGAATGGCTTCAAGGCAATATTCTTCACCATTGTGTAGACATTGTGAATTTCCAAAAAAAAAATAGAGAATGCAACTTCTGCCAAAAAAATGTTGGAGTATTCTTAAGAATCATGTTAGTGATGAAAAACTCAAGAAGGTTCAATTACAAACACTGAAGAGGCCTGGTGGAACCAAGTGAAAACATTGCAGAGTATTTCAACAAAGTTATTCTACTCAACAATCAAATAAAAAGTTGTGATGATGAAGTATTTGATCAAACAGTTATGAACAAGGTTATGCGCACTATATCACCTTGACTATATTTAAGTTGCTATAGAGGAGTCCAAAGATTTGTCCAACATGAAAATTGAAGATCGTAATGCTCGTTGGAAGCACATGAGTGAAGAGTTATGGAAAGGTCCAAAATTGTCACTGAGCAAGCTTTGCAAGCTCAAACTTTTAAGAAATCTAATGGTAACAAGTGAAAAAGGATAGATAAATTCAAGAAAGGAGGCTCTTAGCAACAAAACTCAAAGAAAGAAATGTGATCAAGTTGAATCTTCATCAAGAAACAATGGTGCTAATCGAGATATAAAGGGAAAGAAACCAATGAACTGAAAGAACATCGAACACTATAATTGTCAGAAGTATGTTCACTTTACAGATGAATGTAGAGGTAAACGTGTCCCAAGGAAATATCGAAACACAGAAAATGAAGCACGCATGGCTCATGGTGAAAGTGATATAGATTATGATCCAATACTGCTCATGGCAACTAAAAATAGTGGACTTGGGAGCACTGATGGATGGTACTTGGATACAGGATGCTCCAGCCACATGACAAGTCATAATGCTTGGCTTGTGAGCTTTGATGATTCAAATAAATCTAAGATCATGTTTGCTGACAGTAGAACAATTCCTGATAAAGTGTAGGTGATGTCTTGATCAAAGGTAAGCAATGTCATTTATGTCATCAAGCGATCAACACATGTATGTCCCATGCATGAAGAGCAATCTACTTAGTATGG
>Ga0209282_1001049_pt1 | contig 14587 bp, 9 predicted proteins | sample Mtrugardesep15_FD_187529 | JGI IMG/M metagenome (GOLD analysis project Ga0209282, IMG submission 187529) | Root nodule microbial communities of legume samples collected from California, USA - M. trunc garden sep15 (SPAdes) (version 2) | ecosystem: Host-associated > Plants > Roots > Nodule...
ATAGAGTAAAAAAAAGTAAAACTCTAATCTTTTAATCAAGATAGGTCTCTTTCAACACTATTTAAAGTTTTTTTTTGGTTACACAACACTATTTAAAGTTCAGATAGCATGAAGTAATATTAACGACTAATACTTTCTTTCATTTCTAGAGTATGATATTATTGTCAAACTCCCATTAGTTAACATCCATGACTTAAGAAACTCATTTTTTCTTTCATTAAATTTTTTGGGCTAGGATTTTCATTTTTTTCGTAGAGCTCAAAGGTGTCCATCTTTATTTGGAATTTCTTTCATTACCAGGAATTGGCGGATGCCATCTTTATCAACCATTAACTAGCACCCAAAGGTGTCCAGAATTAAAATAAAATAAATAACTTGTTCATTAGCATGATAATCTCATGTCAAAGAAAACACCTCTTCTTGAAAATTTTCTATTGACAATTTAAAATAATATTAATTATTAAAAGATCTCAACTGAGTCAGTTTAATGATCATATCAACATGTGTCATCTATATATGTAATTTAATAAACGAGATCAATTAATCTTTATCAAGTAAAGACCATATCACATATATATTAATCTATTCGGATTATTAATGTCATACTCACAATCATCCAATGATCAATAACAATTTAGATTAAAACAATAAAAAATTGTTTCTCATTACCATAATCTTTATCATGATAACAAGTCTACAATTTAAATCAAAGACTTTATCAAATTAACTATTTAACTACACAGTAAATATATGATAATGAAAATCAATACTTTATTGAACCTAAAATTGATTACACGATTGATTGGATCATGGACATGCTTAATTCATTATTATTGAATGAAGGCTATTATTCTCCTTTTGATGTAACTACTTTATCAAATATTAGAAGGTCCACTATATTTTACAAGGTGCACCAACTAACAAAACATATAATTCCTAGGATTTTTTGTACAGGTAAAGAAAAAGTTAAGCGCTTCGCCCAACAAAAAAAAAAAGTAAAGTCCTTGCTCAAAATTTTGTAGAAATGAGACACATATACATGAAACATACTTTGTGTAACTTGTAAGATTGAGGGCATAACATAAAGATATCATCTAAATTAAATTAAGCATGATATTTGACATCAAAAGTGTACTGTCTACAATTACACAGCTACAAAACTGTCATCCAAGTATCTAAGTGGCCTATGTACTATACAATCTCTATCCTAGAGCAAAGAATATATACAACACATAGCAAAATAGATTATAAAATTATGGGTTACCAATATTTGCGACAAAAGGGACCAACTTTTTCTGGTCTTTTCTCTTGCCTAATGCACTTCTGTCCAACACCCGGCCAAGAAACAGACGAGTATTCTGCAAACTTACCTCTCTCTGCGATTCATTTGAGACACCATGTCCAGGTGTAGAAACTGAGACCAGACCTGAACCCATACCATACTGCAAGGGACCGCTGCGAGCTTTGAATGAGGTTTGTGGAGCAAGCAATTTTTCTTCAATTGCACCAATTCCATTCTCAAATGACCCAACATCATGTGGATGAGAACCGGTCATTGAGCTGCAACTTTGTAGAAGGGCTTCTAACACACTTAGTGCCTCCCAACACAAAGTGCTTTCCACCAATTGGGATACAATTGCATAGATATGTGGACTTTGAGCAGCATCCATTGGAGTGTGCTGGAGGAGAGCTTTAAGCATGAGCAGAATGACACGTTGATACTCAACCGGTCCCTTTTCTAGCAACTTTAACAAGTGCCCAAATGCCAGAGTCGAATGTTTTGGAAACCATTCATTGCATAGCAGTGGTGAAACACAAGCAAGGAAATTGTCAATGCTCTTGATCTCACCTCGGGAGTAAATCATAAATACAGTTGCTAATTCATCCAAGGATTTTGCTCGGCACCAAATTGCGATATTAGCAGCAACAGAGCAAGCCTTTTGATATTGATGTTGGAGTGGAGAAGCAGGACCTATCACTGGCTCTTTGCTGAGTTGAAGACAGAGCCAAGGGAGTAACCCTATAATGTGCATCAGGAGTCTTGTTTCAGCATCACCAAATATAGAATCACAAGAATGCACTGTAATACGGGAAAGGACATCAATAGAGACACTGTGACTGACACTTGACAAAAGTCCTTTACCAACAAGAGGCTGCACCCCTTCAAATGCTGGCAAACTCCCCTCTTGTAAGGGTTCATAGGCACTTTTAGATTCTGTGCGTTGAAATTCTCCTATATAATTGGCATCAAGTTCATCCCTAGGCATGCTTGAAAGGAGCACATTTTCTGTCGTGCGATCACGGAAAGATAATCGGTCAATCACTTGAGAGAAGAGCTCCAGAACCTGGCGGTAGACATGGACAAAATCCGTGTGCATCATAGCAACACACCCCCAAAATAGCTGAGGATAGAGTATCACCTTCTCTGGCTCCATATTCTCCACCATAACTTGCAATGTCATTAAAATTTCCATAACAAATCCTAAAACTTGGGGTACTGGATTTCCTAGACATCTATGGAGACACCGAAGAAGGGATACACAAGCATCACTTGTTACGCTTGGTCGAAGTGCTCGGTATATCTGATGTGAACGACAGGCAAGGTGTCTTGATGTGCACTCCATAGCCCACCTGAGTGCTTCTTCTCCCCAAGTCTCACGAAGGTCTCCTTGGAAGAAGATAGCATCCACCATGCTCTGAACTAGGGCAGAAAGAAGTGCTGCACTTGGCAGCTCAGTTCTGACAACTGTCGGATCCTCATTTTCCCACATCATGCTTCCTCGTTTTGACTGTACGTATTTAATCAGACTAACAACCTGCTGCTTGTTCTCTCTGTCATTATTTTCCACCTCGTATTGCTCCAAGTGGCGGCCTGCGAGGGAATATAGCAGATTGACAAGCAAATGCTGGCAATGCTCTAGGACAATGTCTTCTGAACTATCCATTGAAACAAAGATGACATGAAAGAGTAGAGGCAGATATTGCCGGAAATCTTCATCGTTCTCATATGCAATCTCAGCAAGAAGAATCAGTGCTATATCTGCATGTGTAAGTGAATGCTGCTGATGACCCTGTAAGGCAGACTGAAGTTCCTTTGCACTCACGCCATGCACGGCACCCCCTGCATGCAGTCCATCTTCACCTGAGTTTGGAGTATCAACAAGATAATCTCCACTATCCCGTGAAACATGGCGGCTCCGAATACTCCCTGTTGAGCTTCTAACACCAATCAATGGTCCTGACATGTTAACCAAAGACGGAAGGAGCTGCCCTGATCGCCCAGTACTTACTGGAACAATATTTAACTCTGGAGGCATTGGACTTAGTGGACCCGAGACACTTCGGCCAGTCATACCTGCTGTTCTCCAGCTCAAGCTCCCACTAACATTTCTTAGTGGACCCTCGAGAGAACCTCTTACAAGCAATGGAGACATGTGTGGTTGGTTATCCATAACTGATGCCATTTGGGCCACAGCAGGACCTTGTGAGAATTCTAAGACAAAATTTGCACTGACATCACCCTTACTTGCACCTGGCCCAAGTGGCTCAATGCTATCTTCTAGAAGTCGTTGAGACAACTGAAAAACCAGGTGATCTATTGTTCGTTGAGGGCATATTCGTGCTAAATATAGACTTACCCGTTTTGCAACACTGAAGTATGTAGCAAATGCACCACTTATTTCAGTTGATGCATTGGAATCACAATCTTCAATTCCTTTTGTGATCAAGAAATCTAAAACGGGACTGATATTCCTATTTTTGCTAGCAATTGTGCTCCAAAGTTTCTCAATTTCATCGGGAAATTGGTCTCCATGTCGCCATGTTACATAATAAAGACTTTTCAATAACCTTTCACTCCAGCCTTCCTTGAGTTTCCAGAAATTAAGGTTCTCAATCCATGGAGCCATGCATGTTAAGACCTGATGCTGAGCAATGATATCAACAGCATCCAATTGTCTCTGCATAATCTCCTCACAAAGAAGCTGGCTTAGTTCAGGATGATCTTTGGCAAGTTTACTGGAAAGCTTGTACTGGAATTGTTGATAGGAATCAGGAAGGTTACCGACAACAGCAGCTCGATAACCACCTGATCCATCAACGCCATCCTCAGCCCACTCACGAACAGAAAGTGTCTCAAGCATCTGAAGGGCATCATCGCGAATTTGTCTTGATGGGTCCACAACTTTATAAAGGATCAAACTCAATAGTCTCTGTATTTCACAGTTTGGAATCTCTTGTCGCATGTAGACCTCTGCCAGTACACTGAAATACCCGTCGGCTACAGAAGAATTAGAGTAGTAGCACTGCAGAAAACAATGAAGAATTAGAGTAAGCACTGGATAAGCATTAACGTCAACGAGAACAGGTATCTACCCAACAGAAATAATACAAGGGAAGTGAGATCTGAAAACATAGGAAATCAAATGGACAAAATGAATAGTATCACCAAGTGAAGCATATCATCAGTATGTAATCAACAGAAAGATATGGAGAGCTTGATTTATGAGTTTATTTATTATATATTCTAGTAAAGGGACTGCTTCTAATGCCACTTTGCAATTTCCAACTAGTAATAAATATATTGTCATGCTAAGCTAAGCACTCAGTAAAAATACACTGATTTACATTTTGTACTGCATTGTGAGTTTGAGCAGAACTTTGAACCATGGACCAAAAAAATAGAAACTACCAAAATTTTAAAATTAAGAATGACTGTGATTGAAATACAATATATAGTAAATTAATATCCATAAAATACAACAACTAAAACTTTTTCCAATTCAAATTCAAAATTATATTGTGTTAAAAGGGAGAAGAATAGCAAAACAAATTAAAATACATGCAAAATTTTCAAGGACCAACCAAATCTCCTAAATTTCAAGCTACTGGGTTGAGGCTCATATTTGCCTTTTATATATCTAACATCCAGTGCAAGAGTCCTTTGGATTTGATGTGTGGATAATAAAATTGCTCATATATATTATGCGCAGAACTTTTATTAGAAGAAAGAACGGGGACAGTAAAGATCATACTATAAACCCCTTCGGGTCAAAGGTCAAGGAACAACTTCTTAAAGGCTTAAGTGCAAGTTAAAGGAGAAAAAAAGCTACAACCAACAGTGGATTGGAAATCACATTGACATTGGTAAATGAAATGTGAAAAAAACACGTGCTATTAGGCGAAAGTTCATGAATGGCTTTATATATCATATGTCCACAGACAATGTGAGATAATTTAATTACGTTAATACCTTTCTTAAGCTTGAAAAGTAGTATATATATACACCCACTCAGTGGATTTTAAATAGATACAACATTTCCATTTCTTCAATAGCAGCCATGAAAAAATTACCTGATCAATGCAAGCGGGAAATAGGTCCAAATTTGTAAGCAGAAGATTCTTCAAAGCCAATTTTGCTAGAGAAACACGATGATGGCCACCCCTAACCCTATCTCGACCAGTTCCCCGGCCACCTTCCCCTTGATATTTGGTATATGATGGCGTTCTTGGATCAGCTGGTGAGAAACCAAATGGAGCTCTTGGTGTAGGCTCCAAAAACAAAGCATTTATCCAAGATATCACACGGCCACTCATTTTCCTTGCATTTTCGTCAAAACATGGTCCATATAAAAGCGATGCTATTGCATTCATGGATGCCCACTGGATTGCCTCAACCTGTTCATTTAATTCTTTGTCAAATAATATTTTATCAACAGAGTCTTTTGATCGTGCATGTTGAGAAGACTTATAACGATCAACTTCTCTTCTATAATCACTGAAACCATCTTGACCCCATGTACTGCCTGTGTCGTCACACCAGGAGAGAAGAAGTTCAAATAGGCGCTTTCTTGTTCTAACGTCAAATTTCTCAGATTTTGAATCAACAAATTCAGGGGCTAAGGATCTTATAACACAAGCAAGTGCATAGCGGAATGGTTGCATGTCTGAAAAGCTTTCCACAGATGTTGTTATTAGTCTGTTCGTTTCTTCAATGAATTTAAGATAATGAAGGCGGAAAACTGGCTTGCGTGCAAGCATGCCAGGCCATACATTTTCTGCAACGGTGCGATAAATATTTGCAATATGGACACGGAGTTCTTCCCTGCGAGCCTTTTGACTCTGCATCCATATAATATAACTTATAAGTGCAAAACTCCACAAAAATTGGAGAAGCAAAAAAAGCAACAATTAATAAAAGGTTTAATTAGATCATGTTTTTAATTTGAAATATGAAATATTGTCTATAACATTGTTCACTTCACATATGCTGAAAAGGTTTAAGAATAAAAAAATAAAAATTCATTGGTTTCTTTTGCTATCATATTAATCATTATATCAATAAACATAATTCTATAAGTCTTCTATTGATTTATTTTACAGATCCATAACAATACCTTCCACTTTGGTTTTCCTTCTGTCTCCGAAGAAACCTCGTCAATAAAAGAAGAAAGCTCGCTGAACATGGTTTCACATGCTTCCAAGTGTGAGCGGCCAAGAGCCATGGTGGCTGCATTCTATACCAGAAAACTCCTTAGTAATAAATAGACATCAAAATTAGCAGGCAAATGAATGACAGCAGAAATTTTTAATGCCTTCACATCAATAAAACTGCAATAGTTAACAACCTTCTGTCTTCAAATACCTCTCCCATTAGTATTTGATAGAGTAAAAAAGTGATTAAACTTGTGGGAATAACAAATTATTAAGTAAAATAAAGGAACACTGAGTAATGAAGCTTAGCATCTACACTAACTCACTTATTTGGAATTTATTTTTAAAATCATAGATTCAATAGGTTTTTCTCACCATCCAATCAAAAGGAACTAAAAATAGCTTTAATCAAATGAAAGCAAGGTTAGAAGATAGTAATAGAACAAAAGAATTCTCAGCTTGTCATATGCTTATTTGAGTTTGAAAATGTGGAAATAAAAACATAAAGACTTATCAATGATGCATACAACACTTGAATCTTCAATATCTAGTAAGTATCTGATGATAGATTTATAGATAAAGTTTAGTGAGGAGTACTTACAACATGTGCATCAGATCCTGATTTTAGTGACGGAAAAATAAGATGGTAAAGATCTTTGGTTGCTGCCATTCCACTAGACTCTCGAGCAACTGGTGGACACGAACAGACAAACATGGCATACATAAGCCACTGATCCAGTTTATTATCAACATCCTGTGACTGATGAGCTTTTCCACCCAATTCAACCGGTGTGATATGAGCAAGACGTTGCATAACCTCAACCCTGCACAAAGTTTTAGTGATATTACAAAATTTTGGTTGGGAATATTAACAGACTGAAGGGGGAGGGAAGCTGTATAAGTGAATAATAATAACTATTTCTCCATATAAAAGAATCACACATAGCAAGTTTTTTATAAAATAAAAAGAATATTTGAATGTTACCAGTAAAAAATAAAAACATTAGCTTAATAGTCTGCCTAGCACACTTGAATACTTGATAGTCACTTAACAAATACTTACTTTGCTTCCTGAACAGAACTTGGACAAAGCTCAGCAGCATATTTGAGCAACTCACTAAGGCACCGAGCCCACCTGTTCTTGTCCGGGCTCTCAAAAATTATAGATTGAAGTGTGACATCGGGAGGAATAGCATCAGGTTCTCGTTTCAAATCAAATGGTCGCCCTGAGTCCCAGTAACAGTTCTGCACAATCTCATCCTGTAATATAAGATATTTAAATCTTATTCAAGGCTTAGCTCAATACAAAATGATTTAACTCAAAATAAAAAAATTAGTTAACGATGAAGAGTAGCCCCAAATAAGGAAAAACGAACATTATTACAAAACAGGAGCTAAAAATAAAAATATAAGGTAAATGTATACCCCATGTTCTTCTAGAACATCAATAATAAATATTGGCTCAGCTTCGTATTTCCAAAAATGATTTGGTTGCTCATGTATCCTGAGGTCCCTAATATCATTCCTCAATGCTCGAACACAGCGCAATAATTCCAGTGCTGTATGCCTAATTTGACTATCAACAGAACTGAGGAAAATGAGGCCAACTGCATCAATCTCTGATGCACGGAATTCGATTGCTTCACCTGATTGTTGGAAGGAAGACTTTCTGAATCTCTCAGTTTCATGACCTAGAGATTTTGCATCAAGTTGCATCCTATCATCTATTAGACAAGATCTCCAAAAGCGCATGAGCTCCAACAAGCGCCCTAGTGATGTTTGAATGAGAAGAGGAAATTCGTCAGGAAGTCTTAATATGAAGTTGGCCATTCCCTTCATTACTGCAAAACGACGGTGAGGTAGGTATTTCACAATCCGGTTTAGTACTTGAACAGCTTCCTCGCGAACACCAGGGTCAATACTTATGCCATGCTGTGGTATTATTTCAGTAATTTTATCATTTCTTCCAACTTCTTCTATTAGATATGGGATGCACTTTAGCACAGAACGGAACAAATACCCTTGAGACTTTTCCTTTGTGACAGCATCTAAAAAATATTAATGTGTCACATGGCAGAAAAAATTCAATTACAGATTATTCTAAGTAAATTCAACAACAAAAAGTCAACCAAGAAGTAATTCCCATATTATTCAAACAAGTTCTACTTCCAATTTTAATCCGATGATATTTTGCAACAAGCATAATAATAAATAAATGTTCTGAAAGGAAGACATGGATAATTGCAATTTCCCTATAAATATTACTTCAAATTTGTGAAAAGAGTAATTACCCTCAAGATCACCAGTAGAAAAAAAAAAAAAAAAAAATCTATTTTATACATGTATATTTAGAATTGAGTTGTAACCTTTTTCACTTTAAAAAGAAACCCAAACTGAAAGTGGAAATGTAGTAAACTTCTCATAGAAGAAACTTCATTTACTCAAATTTTTTCTTCACGTTTTTTGATTTGAAAAAATGCCAGTTCCAATCTAAGACAATGCATACAAGATAAACTATTACATGAAAAAAGGTTGTACTTAGAGAGGTAGCCTTATTATTAAAGAAACATGGTGTGTTAATATGCTAATATTATAATTTAACAAGAATAATGCCCTTAAAATCAAGATTTGTATAAAGCCTAAAACAGTAAAAAAAACGTTAACAAATGGGGTGCAATTATTATTATTATTATTATTATTATTATTATTATTATTATTGTAATAAAGCTTATGCAATTATGTAGTTGCAAGTCAATGGTTTTGATTCATTGAGTGCTTACTCCATAATCACAGTTTATGTTGTGCCAGAATTAATGTTATTACAACGAATAGGGTGACTTGATTTCTTTTATGAAAAATGTGGTACCACGGTTTTAACAGAAACTGACTAGCTCAGCTATTCATAGATTCATTAATACCGACAACTTGATTATATAAACCGTTTCTTTTAATCTGTTTATTTGTCATAAATATACCATTAGAATACTAATTAAATAAACAAAGGTCTTGAAGTTATAAACATAATTACAAGTAAAATAATACATTTTGATTGAATTTATTTAATGAATCATATTGTTTGGGATAAGTATAGTCACTACTTTCCGTCTCCATTTCTCTCACTGTTCTCATTCCTTGTATCCAATATCATCTCTAATTAATGCCTCCACCGTTCTTATATACTTTTCAAAAGAAACTCACATGCAAAAGCTTATTTTACATGATAAAATATAGAGAAAATAAAAGAAACGGTTTTCAACAGCATAATTTGAGGTCTAGTTCAGCCTTTTCTATCGTCATGCTTCTGCTTGGACAATACCTTCTATCAAGCTAGTATATAATGGAAGAAGCATTTACCTATTGTGGTCCGTGAAGATGTCAAAAGTGCTTGGCTATAGGTTCGATGACACGACCTTAGAATCGACTCAATTGCAGCTTTCACTTTTGGAATATAGTGACCAATGTCATGACCTGCTCATTCAACAAAATGTCAAGCTTTACTGCAAAGATAGACCACTATACAATTATCTCTTAAATATAACGTGTACAATTATTCTAGGCATATGACTATCTGACCTTTAAATATATCCAAACCAAAATACTGACTTGTAGGCAACATCACAATGGCAAGCAAAGCACGAAGACCAATAACCTTTGCTTCACTGGGGCTATCTTGCTTTAACAATTCTAGTATCATATGATTCATGGTAAAATCAAGGTTATGTTCAGCTATAGTTACACAGAATTCAACAAGTTTATCATGTTGGACATCCTGAGTAAGCAATCCTTTCCTTAGAACTGCTAGAAGTTGTAGTGTTACACTGTCTAGGTAATCCCATATTCGATTTTGGGCCTGATTTGCCGCGTGGACACTCAAGTAAAACCTTAAAACTCGGTGAAGACAATCCAAAGCCATGAAACGGTGATTCTTATCCTGCATTATCCAACCAGGGATAGAATCTTCATACAATTAAAAAACAAAACGGAGAGAAATAATAGAGTGATTATGAAGTCTAGTTACACACTTATACATACTAAGAGCTTATGACAAATGATCTCCATGTGAAATCAATTTAAACTTACCCTAAGAAGTTTATAGAGCTGCTCCATGTGAGGACTTAAGTTATGGTGGAATATTTGAGGATCACCAAGACACAGAAGAAGAGTTACCAACGGGTACCCAACCTGGACAACAGCATGAAATAAAACTTTATCATACTTGACACTAGAAGACATAGGAATATAATTAAATTGATTAAGACCCACTTACTGCAAGGTGTTTGCTTTGTTTATCCATCCAATGCATGAGTTGAATTCTTATACGGCCAACAGCTTCATACCACAAAGTAAGTGCAGGCTCTACACCAGAAGGTGGCCACTGGCCTTTCCCACCATCTGCAAGAGGTGCTAGGATATTTGACAACATATTGCATAGAGCATGGTGAAGTTCACTTTTCCGTTTATGAGGAGCACGGTTTAAAGGGTTTGCTTTTGCCACAAAGGAAGCAGATGCATTCAGACCTCCCTCAGTTTTAACCTGAGAAGGAGCTTACAATTATACCAACATCAGATAATGCTATCCAGTTACCACAACATTTAATGTAATGTAATTTTTATACATACCCCAAGCTTCAGGTAGCGCATCCCGTTAATGATGCTAAGTGTTTCACTTCTAGCAGCACTGGTGTCAATTCGACGTGTATTGAGTTCCATGAAAAACCGCTCAGTAACAGAACTAAACCTACAAAATTAAGATTGGAATGACAAGAAATGAAAAAAATATTTGTAGATGATAAACAAAGCAAGACAACAATGCCTCAACTTCATACCCTTGTGGCCATGACTTAACAGAACAATAGTCAAAATGGACAGAAGCAGAGGCACCCCTTCAGTCTTAAAATTTAATACACATACAAACATGTGCAAAGCGCAATCATGTAAAATTACAAAGCGTATTCAGGGAGTATTGGTTTAATAGCAGCATTCATATATGTATCAGTATGGTATGGGGATATATTCATGTGATTATCCAGTTAATAACTGTAATACCAGAGACCATATTTTGTTATGTTAGTTAAAAATCAGTTACTTTGAGCTTCTTAAGAGTTAAGATCCAATCTACAAATAATTAATCTGTGCACCTTACTGAAAGTTAAAGTGAATCATTTCATCAATTTCACTCATCGGAGACTCTTAGGTTTCGGCCTTTGGTTTATCATTCTCTCACTTTCCTATACTTTACTTCACTTTCTCTCAACCTAGCTGGAAGACTGGGATAAAACATAAATAACTTCACAATAGAACTGGAGAACTGAACTATACAATTGATTTCTTCTAAATTATTAAATAAATAGATTTTATGTCCCGACCAAAGACAAAGGCAACCTCAACCTCTGCAAAGTTTACCATTCCCCCTGGTAATTTTCTCCTCCCCTAACCTATATTCTGACTCCCATGTTCACCCCCCATTTTCCAATCTCCCACCCAAATCATCATATGCCACTAGTCCACATTTTGTTGTTTCCTTCCCTCTCCCTTATAACAGATTCCCCCACTTCTGTACCCTTTATCTTCCTCAAAAACACACAGCCTCTTGTTGTTTGGCCATCAACCTTTTTCTACTATATATATGTGTTTCGCAATAACTTAGGCAGCCAGGTGTGACCTTGCTAATAACCCTATTTCTTTTTTGCACAGATTCTATCACCATTTTTGCATTCATAATTGGTATTAAGGAATCAACTGTGAATCAGAGCAAACCAATAAATATAGTGTGAACAAAGTATGATTCACCAAATGTCTGCACTACAATTCCATTAATGATAAATTATAGAACATCAAATTCCCCTCTAGAAACAGTAGATTCCATTGGTAAAGATATGATACCTACCCTTAAGAATGTTACAGATAAATGTTTTTAACTTAAAAAATGTAAAACTAAATAATCAAAATAAACGTTTAAAATCAGATCAATTTATAATTCATCTAGAATTAAAAATAGCTGTAAAACTCGGTATAAGCATATAAAACAAATGAATATGATTAACATGATGCAATCTTTAAATCTGCCTTAACAACGTAATGGTCGAGGAGTTTCCAATCATACCTGATACGGGATAAAGCCCCTAGAAGTTGAGCAACTAAGTCCAGAAGAAGCCCCCTCAGATCAACCAGTGAGGGATATTCAACCTGACTAACAACCCTGCAACAAGAGTTCACTACGTTCAGACGAAAATTTCATATAAGAATAAAGGGGAAAAAACCAATGAAAATTTATCATGAATCTTTATATTTAATTTATTAAGCAACATAATTTAGCCTGATATGTGACCATTAACTGTTTCAATTTAAATTTAAATCACATTTATAGAACCTCTTAGAATTTGGGTTTTAGGTCTAAATCAGCCCCAAAAGCTAGCTTAAGAAGTGAAGATTGGCCAAGCCTTAAAGGGGCAACTTTCACCACATCACTAGTCAATATACATGGGATCTCAAGTTCTCCATACACTTCCTCATGACCAACATTGAACATCAGGATTGGAGCATAGAGAAATGCAACTGGAATGGAATAAGGGTAGGCTCTGAGCCTCCCATACCAACTTAATATGTTGGATCTAATCTGACCTAAACTCAAAAAAATAGTTCAAGAAGTGGGCATGGACCAACTTTATAAGGAATATTCTGGCCATATCTCAAGTCAATGTGAGATCTAAACAGAAGCACTAAAAGTAAAATAGTATATTTATTGAAAAACTAAGCAAAAGAATAGAATGCAACTGGAATAGAATTCTCCCAAGGATTTTTATTCACGAAGGATCTCTACTTTAACTCACACAATAAAATGTATATAGAATGCATCCCTCTAATTGTTTCTTCTATTTATACAAAATATTTCCTCTAACTTAACTTCCTCAACTATTCTCTAACTGTCCCTGTGTCCTAACAAACCCACATCCAATGTTAAGCACCCTAAAAATCAAACTGAGAAGAAGAGTCGCTTGAGGATTACACAACCTAAACTTAACTTCCAAAATCTGAACTGTAAAAAGGTGAACCAGTGTTTGAAGTTGAACAGTGATCCCTATACTATATTATTCAGATTCAGACACATAAAAATCAAAGGGACCCATTTCTCTAAGACAGATTATAGCTTTTTCAGGAAAAAGAAGCATGATATAGAATTGCCAATAGCATCTACAACAGCTTAACTTACCTGTCAGCATTTATAAGCCAGTCAAAAACAAAATTTTCCAGTCCAGACCATAGCTTCTCTGCAGCATAGAACAAATAACGATAATGAGGGGATAAAAAACTCACTGCGTGGAAGATGAACATGATAATGTATATTTTTTTTTTAAAACGCAGTTATAAACAAAGTACAAACCAGTAAGCCCCTCTTGTGGACAACACTCCACAAATCGGATGCAAGCTGAGCAAAAAATGCATTCCACGGCAAGCTGAATTCCACACACAAATATGATATCATAAATCTAGGAATGAACTAACCGCAGTTTTGTAATGAAACCAAAATTAGAAAATTTATAGGCATTCGTGATTTATTGACAAGCATTTTTATGCGCAAATGTTAATGTAGATAAAAAGGAAGAAAAATATGTAACCTTTCTTTGGAACGTAGATGCATCATTTGCACCCTTTGGAGATTCACTACAATAGTAAAAAAATAAAAGAAAAATTTAGTTACTATTTCACTACAATGAGCAGGCAGAAGCAACCCAGATTCAAAACATAAACTATGGATGTTTTTTAATGAACTTATTTACAGCTTATTTGACATAAACACCAATATAAGTGATTGAGAGAGCTTAAGAAAACAATGTATTCCTTCTTTGATTACAGAAATAGCTTACATGTAAACGCTTACATGATAAGCACTTCAGTTTATTTGGGTACATCTTAATCAAGCGCTTAAATATATGTTATGTCTATCATTGAAGTGTGAGTGTGGTTAAATTGTTTTCAAATAGCTGTAAGCTATTTTCATAAGCCACCCGGAAGAACTTAATTGAGCTGTTTTATGAAATGCACCCTATATACCAATTAAGCTATTTCTAAAATCAAAAAGTGAGTGTAGTCAAACTGTTATCATTTAGCTGTAAGTTGTTTTCATGAGTAAATAAAAGGTGGATCCATTATATGA
>Ga0209282_1001050_pt1 | contig 14586 bp, 7 predicted proteins | sample Mtrugardesep15_FD_187529 | JGI IMG/M metagenome (GOLD analysis project Ga0209282, IMG submission 187529) | Root nodule microbial communities of legume samples collected from California, USA - M. trunc garden sep15 (SPAdes) (version 2) | ecosystem: Host-associated > Plants > Roots > Nodule...
TCGTCCGTTGAGATTATAAAGTCAAGCTCTTACTGTTAAGGTGACACAACAAACATTGATAATCGGGTTTTTTGATGTGTGAGGGTGCATGAACATCTGGTTTGGCCATCTTTGGCGCAAAAGAAAATGTCAACAATATTGTTGATTTATGCTTTCACAAATCCATCTTCAGCAATTAAAAGCTAGTTTAAAAGGAGTGATGTGTGGATTAACCATGCGTCATTACTTACGATCAATTGTTTTAAAAATCAACACCTGAAACACACTTATTTATTTTGGTGCTTGTATCACATCACAGGAAGTGCAAAAGACTATTCGTACTAAAACAAATATGAAATTGTGCAATCATGTTGTTTCTTACTTTGGAACTTCCTTTTATTACATGCCATGCCTTACTTTAACCTTCTGCAGAGTGTACTTGATGGCTACAATGGGACAATTATGGCCTATGGGCAGACCGGTACTGGTAAAACTTATACTCTTGGAAGACTTGGGGAGGAAGACACAGCTGCACGTGGAATAATGGTGCGAGCTATGGAAGATATTTTTGCAGATGTTTCCTTGGAAACTGATTCAGTCTCAGTCTCATATTTGCAGGTACTTGGCAAAAAAATATATTTTGGTATGACTTTTCAATTTAGATACAGTACTTTTATCAATTCAAATTGATCAATTGTGTTGAAGTATTTGTTATATCTTCTGGCTACTACATTGAGACTTCATGTGTTAATATGATATTTCTTGATTCCCATGTTCAGCTTTATATGGAGACTATACAGGATCTTCTTGATCCTGCCAATGATAACATAGCCATTGTAGAAGATCCCAAAACTGGTGATGTTTCATTACCTGGAGCTACTCTAGTCGAGATTAGGGACCAGCAGAGTTTTGTTGAACTACTAAGATTAGGAGAGGCTCACCGCTTTGCTGCAAATACAAAACTAAATACCGAATCTTCTAGAAGTCATGCTATTCTAATGGTAAATGAATTGACATATATGCTGTATGGAGATTATGATCTTGTCCTTTTAGTAGTCATTGTTCAATATTTCTACTTTTAATGTCATTGGAGGAGTGACTGTACCGCTAATATAATAGGTGCATGTAAAGAGATCCGTCAAAGGAAGAGATGCTTCTCATTCAAGTGAAAATGGAAATCATCCACATATGGTCAAATCGTTAAAGCCACCTATTGTTCGGAAAGCCAAGTTGGTTGTTGTAGATCTTGCTGGCTCAGAACGAATTGACAAATCAGGTCCGTAGATATAATCAAGTGGGTTTTGTGATCTTAACACATTCATCTTTTTGTAGAATCTTTGCTACATGGAAACATTCCATATTCCTCTCCCAGTCCTTTCCTTACTTTAATTTTATAAATCTTGATATACAAATGCTTTGAGGGAACAGGCAGTTTTTTTGAATGCTGGGCTAATATAAGTCAGTTTTCCTTGCTCAAGGAAAATATTGGTTATTCAAGGTGGGGAGGATATATAGTTTCTGTCCCTGATATTTTCTACTTAGTGATACTGTTTCATTATTGTTTGCTTAATAGGAAGTGAAGGACATATGTTAGAAGAAGCCAAATCCATCAATCTTTCTTTGAGTGCACTGGGGAAATGTATTAATTCACTTGCAGAGAATAGTGCGCATGTGCCATTTCGTGACTCAAAGCTTACTAGATTGTTACGTGATTCATTTGGAGGTAAGATTCTGCCAGTATATGAATTGCTATTTTCTCTTGTTCTTTTCTTTTGGTTTGGGCTTAGCTTTTTCACTATAAAGCATCATATTCTCAACTATGCCATGTTTGCAGTTGATGTTAACATTAGTTTAATACACTGGAGTCCTGCGTTATGTCAAATGTTTCAGCATGCGTACCAAAAAGCTAACAAAATAACTTAATAGTTAATGCAGCGAGAATTCAATCTATAGATGACACTCATGTCATGGAGAAGCTTACGATGCTAAATCTGACATTTAGCAAAAAGTTGCTTCCACTTTCTATGCTTTTATATACTTTGTAGATAAATCTTAATAAAGGTTTTGAGCTGAATGTCTCTGAAGTCCCACTTTTTGCAGAATCATTGATATTCGAGGCAAATCTTGTGTTACAAATTCCATAGATAAATAATTTCATTGTAGATTCGAGATATTATGAAATACACATTTTGTTGAAATTGTGAATCATAAAATTTTATGAACCAAATCTGTGCAGTATGCGTTTGACATCTAAAAGTTTTAACAGGTACAGCAAGAACTTCACTTGTCATTACTATTGGACCGTCACCACGGCATAGGGGAGAGACTGCCAGCACTATAATGTTTGGACAGAGGGTGGGTTCCAAATTCAAGTAGTTCACTTTTTTCTCCCTCCACTTTTGAGATTATTATAGCCACCAAAATGTCCAATGCTCTTTTCATTGGTCGGCTTCACCTTTTGTTCTGTACTTCAAATTTAAATCCATGCTGTTGCTAATTCATTTTATGAGGATATTGCATAGAATGAGAAATGAAATAGTGTCCTGTAACCACTAACCATTACTTATGTTCAATATTTGTGCATCTTGTAGGCTATGAAGGTGGAAAACATGATAAAATTGAAGGAAGAATTTGATTACAAAAGCTTATCAAGAAGGCTAGACATAGAATTAGATAAACTCATAATGGAACATGAAAGACAGCAGAAAGCATTTGAGGATGAGATTGAAAGGTTAGCTACTGAAGCACAACATCGGATATCTGAGGCTGAAAGAAACTATGTAGATTCATTGGAGGTTGGTTCTTTATCAATTTTTTATATCTATCTTATATGTGTTGTAGTTTGTGAATGACTTTCTTTGACAGCCATTGAATAACATTCCTGGTGCAGTATATCCATAATATCACGCTTAACTGGTCTTTTAGATGATTATTTTTTTGCATGCTAGGGTAAGATGATTTAGTGTATATAGAATGACTTAAGTGAATTATTGAAGTTCAATTAACAATAAATGGTTGATTTGATGATGATGTTGTGGTAAATATGTGCTTTATACTCACTTTACTTTCTTAGAAGGAAAGATCAAAGTATCAGAAAGAATATATGGAATCAGTTAAGAAGCTTGAAGAGAAGTTTGTGATGAATCAACGAAAGAATGAGGAGCCTCATATGAAATCAAGCATAGAGGTAATAAATTTTATTGTAATATACTGTTCGAAGTTTATCGCAATAGGTGAAGTAGATGATTAAGTCCTCTAGAAACATGAACAGGAGTGGGGCATGACTTTTGTAAAAAAAAAAAATTGGGGCAGGGGAAATCTGCTGTAAGTAATTTCAGGATAATAGCAATATGTTTCAATATTTAATTATGCCTACTTAGTGATTAGGGATTTCCCCAATCAAGGATTGATTGTATTGTTCACATTTTTTTAAATGACAAATGTTGCTAATTAGTTGTTAGAAATGTTAGTGGACGGAGCTGAGCTCACAATCCCTATCTCTCCTATCCTTGTACTCCTCCCCTAAAACCACATTATCCCTCCTGATTGTGTTAGGCTCACTTGAATTTCCTTATCCTAGATTCCCAAGGCATCTGCTGAGGAAATGGCTGATTTGAAGAAAATGCTTCAAAAAGAGACTCTTTTAAGAAAAGCCGCTGAAGGGGAAACAAATAATTTGAAGATTCATGTCGCCGAACTAAAACAGTCAGAGGTATGTTTTTGGACCTCCAATATTTATGTTTCACTTGCATTTCCTTTCCTCATCGTGGTATCTGAATTAGTTTTACATGGATGTGTTTACTGTGATAGGCATCAGCAAAGTCAGAGATATCAAAACTTCGTACGCTGTTGGAAGATGAGGTTCATCAGAAAGAGAAACTTGAAGGAGAAATAGCAATATTACAAAGTCAGTTGTTGCATTTAAGTCTTGAAGCCGATGAGGTAAACTATACCTAAACTGCACAAATGTCATAGCCTTTTGTCTAGTAGACTTTTTATAAAGAAAAATGCTAACAAGTGTCCTTAGAGTATTGTTTAAGGTATCAAAAGAGATAACTTTTGCATAGAAACATGTGTATTTATTACTCTCAGTATTTTACTTGTATTTCCAAGGCAAAATTTCCTTTTTTAGACACCATAAACAATGCTCTTAGGGCACTTGTTAGCATGACCCTTTTATAAAAAGATGACCACTTATGCATTATATTTGATTTTCCTCATGGTTATTGATGTAGAAAACTTGAGTATTTTTTGGATTTAAATCATTTAACTAATTACTAAATTTGCACTTATTGCAATGCATATTCATTTTGATTCACAAAGAAATGGCTGATCTCATTCGCAATGCCTTTTTTGTAAGAAAAAATCAAAATGCCTGTTATTTTTATCTACCTTGTTTTATAAATTAGATATTAAACTAATTTTACACTCGAAGTACCTTATTTTATCACAAAGGTTGAGAAATTATTAAACAACAGTTGCATTTAATATCTTCTGTTCAGCTTGGGATAGATATATTATGTCAAAGATGTTTCTATTTCCTGTTGATGTTGATATTTTTTCGTGGAATTGTACTCATGTCAATGGGAGACCATGGCACCTTCAAGTATTTGGCTTTGCGTTATTTATGACTTATTTACATTCACATGTGTGGGAAGACTATTCAATGGTCTAGAATGTGAATTAAACTTTGAGAAAAACTTCAGCTTAGTTTTCAAAATCTCTTTCCCTTGTTTCTTTTCTCATATATGGAGGTGAAATTGGACTATTCAGCTGCTTGAGTAAAATTTGGGACGTCAAATGATGGCAAATGAGTTGTATTGCAACCATTAATGTGAAAATACACCAGCATTGTTGTTCTTTCTGTTTCTAATCATTATATGCACAGCTATCTTCTTGTATGATTGTCTGCCGTAATCTTATTTGGTATTATCTGCTTGACATTTATCGAATAGACAAGTCGACAACTAGACGAGGGCAGATTTGAAAAAGAAGTGGGCGGTCGGGATTCTCTCACTTCCCAAGTTAAGCATCAGCTGCAAGCTTCGGGAAATGGGGAGAAGCCTTCAATAGGCAAGCTCTTTGAGCAAGGTAGTAATTAGAATATATCGCTTGTGTCAAAAACTTGACATATATTTTGGTAATAGCTTATCTGTTTATTCTGAAGTCATTCGTTCCTGATAGAATAAATATTCTTATAGTGGGATTGCAGAAGATTTTGTCATTGCTTGAAGCAGAAGATGCTGATGTGCGAATCCATGCTGTGAAAGTTGTAGCAAATCTAGCTGCTGAAGGTTGCTGTCTTACCTGCTTATATTGAAATTACTTATAGTAGCAGTAGAAAAGTGAAGAAAAGAATTTGGGCAAAAAATATTATTACCTGTAATTTTTTTGATTTGAAGTCAATAAACCTATGGAGAAAAGTTGTAGTTTAGTATTCTGAATCTTTGTTAATTATTTCATTTAAGTCAATTAATTTGCGGAGGAAAAATCTCTGCTCAGTATTCTCTTCCTTACTTGTTAATTATTTTGTTTATGAAATGAATTGATTCAAAGAAAGTCTCTCCTTCTAAACTAAGTTAGCTAGAACTTGGTGTAGTAAGAATCATGAGCCCTAACATGTATTCAACTTGATACAGAAACAAATCAGGGGAGGATTGTAGAAGCGGGGGGGCTTACATCGTTGCTTACGCTGCTGAAGACCACACAAGATGAGACCATACTTAGAGTTGCTGCAGGTGCTATTGCAAATTTGGCAATGAATGGTAAGATTACGTCTTCTCTTCATTGCAACTAACAAGATTATGAAATAAAAATGTTGGTTACTAAGATATCTTGTTATTTCCTGATCTCTGCATCCTTATTATGTACAGAAACCAACCAAGAACTCATTATGGTCCAAGGGGGCATTAGTTTGCTGTCGATGACTGCAGCTAATGCTGAAGATCCTCAAACTCTTCGCATGGTTGCTGGGGCCATTGCTAATCTCTGTGGCAATGGTAAACTACTTATCTAAATCTATTTTAGAAATTGTTTTAATTGTCTGCGCTATAGATGCATTTTACTGCAATATAGATAATGCATTCGATTCTGAGACTCATTTTGTAGAAAAGACCCTTCTGGCTAGGTGTAGTACATTGATCAGTGAAAACTGAGAGTAGTTCTCGACGATAAGTGTAGGCGTCATGTACAACATAGTTTCTTTAAATAAAAATAATCTGTCGCCACCACTGAAAGTTTTGTGTCCCTGCACCTAGATAAGCTACAAACAGAATTAAGGGGTGAAGGTGGTATCAAGGCACTGCTGGGAATGGTGAGATGCAGACATCCTGATGTGCATGCGCAGGTTGCTCGAGGAATAGCAAATTATGCGAAGTGTGAGTCAAGAGCATCTAGTCAAGGTAAACTTGTATGAGTAGCTTCCCAAGTCCTATATATTGATGTGATTGAAATTAATATGTTCATTGGAATGACACTTATTCCTTTAAAAGGATACAGAGTGCATATAATCTCCACAGTGTTCATAGTTACCACGGTGCATATTTTGGGTTTGCAATTTTGCATGATCAACAGTATCTGCTATTGTCCGAGTTTAAGTTTTGCCACATTGTATAGGATTAAAGAGTGGAAGATCTTTCCTTATCGAGGATGGTGCTCTTCCATGGATTGTTCAAAATGCAAATAATGAAGCATCGTCAATTAGGCGTCATATTGAGCTTGCACTCTGTCATTTAGCACAACACGGTAAGTACTAAGCAAAATCTGTCTTTAGACTAGAAACTAAATTTTTATTGGGCCACGTCCCTAAGACATTTCTGGTGGATGCATTCCAGAAGCAAATGCAAGAGATATGATTAAAGGAGGTGCATTATGGGAGCTAGTTCGTATCTCACGAGATTGTTCCAGAGAAGACATAAAGACTCTTGCACATCGAACACTATCCTCCATCCCCGCTTTCCAAGCCGAAATGAGGCGTATGCGAGTGAGTCGCTGAAGAATTCTGTAGAAAAATAATGAAGCTGGCTGGAAGATCCAAAGATAAACAATACTTTTCGGTATTCTGAGTGAATTTCTCTGTGTAACAAATCTAGGTTGACGGCTTTCTTCGGTGTTTTAGTTGAAACTTTAGACAAGTATTCGTGGGTTCTTGTATTCCATCAATGGAATGGCCATAATTTAATCAAGTCAACGAGGTGGATGTCTCTCTGGTCCACTTGCTAGCTTCTGGCATGTAAATTATTTGTATATGAAATAAATAGAGGTAACAGTCAGTAGTCACAGTTTTGAACTTCTTTCATGAAATAGCTTGTTGCCAATCATAACTGCAATAGTTATTTATTTTTTTGAGGATGTAATAGTTAAATTTGTTGATTAGTGATGATTTGAATTGTTTCACCAATTGTTAGAAGTTGAACCCGGTAAACATTCAAAATTTCATAATGAATGTCCCTACCAAGTTGCAAAAGCCAGTGTATTATTATCATAATTATTAGCTTTGATAATTGTGATGACTTAAGTGGGCATGGCCATAAAGATTAAAGACATATATGCGCCTCAAACAACATGGGACTGAAAAGATAAAGAAAAAGTAGTCTTTTACTCGGGACCTTTCAATTTCAGAGAAAATGGATCTGATAATCTAAAGTTGATTGAAATATAAGTAAAGTCAATCAAACTTTAAATAAAATTTGAGCTCTTAAACAATTTACCATTAACTAAAACCCATTAAACATTTGAGCTTAACCACTTAGTTTGTCTTTAGTTGATATTATTTCCTTATATTTTTGGTCCGTAGGAGTACTATGATTTGTATTATTGGGTAATGATGCGGTGGGTGACTGCGCCTTGCCTTTAATAATCAGATTGCCATCATATAAACATGACCTTTACCAAGTATTATATTAGTGCTAATTTATTTATTTTCTTTCAAAAAAATCTTTATTTATTTATTTAATTGGTCTTTACCAAAACTATATTTGGCGGGACTTGTTGCAGTCAAATAGACACAGTACGCAGTAGATTGATGTAGAGGTAGATTGATGTAGAGATTTCAAAAATAAAATAAAATTTGTATACATTATTTTTCTATTGTCAAATAAGCTAAAGGTCAAACGTGATTATCTCCTACCTGAGCACTAATCTCCTGTACGTAGTCGTTATAGATTGATTACTCGTCTAACCGAAAGCTTCCACGTAATTATAATATGGTCAATGAGGGGGAAGGGTTAATTGACCAAAAGACACCCATTTTAAAAATTTAATGTCATTTTCTTCAATAATCACTGGCTATTGCCTCCATATACATAAATAAATTGATTCATGTAAATTATATTTTTGTCTTCATATATAGTATTTTACATTGAAATTCTGCCAATTAAGGTAAGGTCCCGTGATATAGCATATGGTCAATGTAATGCCGGAAGTGAGGCAGGTTTCACGTATGCTATTGTCGGCTGCGTGTTTTATAATATTAATTGATTGAAGAATTCAAAGTCAGAGGCCGTTTCGGTTTGTTTTTTTCTACATCAGCAAACAATAACTAGCTACTACGTAGCTTGGCCCTTTAACAAACATTACCAATTAGTTAGAGGTGTATTAAACTAGTAACGATCAATATTGTTAAATTTTTGGATTAGTCCATATAGAAGTTGCATGACAACAGGGAAGAGACGGACTTCATATTTTCCCTCCACTTGTTTCATATACCTATTATCTTATTAATAATCTTTAATGTAGATAAGAAATTGAATCTTATTCCGTCTCCGGCGAATTCGGTATTACCGTCATATCCCTATCCTCATAGTGAAAATCAATTTTTTAATACTCCCTCCATCTCTATATCTAAGCACCCATGATTTTATTTTTGTCCCTTAATGTAAATCCGTCTTGAAATTTGAAAAGTCAAATTTAATACACATACAAAAGACAATTTGGTAATATTAACACACAAAACAGACACATTAATTACACTGACCACTTTTCTTAAAAAATGTAAAAAATGCAAAGGGAGCTTACATTAAAGGACGAAGGGAGTAATAAAGAAGTTTTTCAACATCAAAACCCACCCCAAATCCTAATTTTTCCACAAACCCAAACCGACTACCAGAAATTAATTTCCATCACCTGTTAATCTAATTCAATTGGGGTAGGAAAACACCCAACACCGTGTATATTTGTCAATTGCAAACCAGATAAATGTTCATAATGATTAAAAGTTCAAAAATATCTCAAGCATGGATGATATTTAGAGGTTTGCATGTTGGATATCAGTAATTGTATATGATGGTTCAAATCTTGACATAGGGAAGTTTTCACATGCATTTAGTAGGCATAACCAAGACTATATCATGCTGTGGAGTGGACATGTGAACTTTTTTTAGAAAAAATCTATCAATGTTATGTGAGATTTAAAATAGGATTATGTTGGTTCGATACTCTAGAATTTAAAAAGAAAAATAAAATACACATCGTACAGTTTATTTCATAACGGTAGGGATTCAAATCCAATCAATAATATGTTCTCACTTCTCAACGAATCAAAACAATAAGATTATAAAATTGATCCAATAAAGAAAAGTTCTTTCTTTTTTCCCATAAAGAAATAAGCAACTAGTGCGGGACACAGAGGGACGCATATAATTTGGAGGGACTTGAAAACAATGGGTATATAAGAGCCGCAAAAGGAAAAATAATGCAAGTAAGTTGAAAGAAACAAATATATAATCAGTGAGAAAGACTCATAGTACAAACGTTACAATAAGAGATTAAAAAATGACTAGAAATAGATTTAAAAAATGACTAGAAATAGATTAAAAAATGCCATAACGGATAAGTTCATTTTGCAGTTCAGTTAAGTTGGGTTGAACTTATGAGGGTTTAGAAGATTAAAAAAAATATACCAAAACAATAAAGTGGTAAAAAAGTCAAATTCTTGGATTGGTTGGGTAACATGTAAAATTTGTTTTACATTTGAATTTATTTTAAAAATAAATTAATATAGTATATCATTGATTGATCGGATATAAATGGTACATACTCAACTAAACTAGGTACCGTTGTTTCAAAAAATAAAATTGCACAAATTGCCACGATTTTAATTTTTTTTTTAATTTTTTAATTATGTTTAGATTTGTCTTAAAATTGATTGTTGAAGGTTCGTCAAAAATTGTATCATGATTTGGAGAAATTGGGGCACACTTTTGGTTCAGAATTTGGAGTTTTGATTTGACAAGAATCGTGGCACGAAGGAGGAAAATCAGGGTACGATTTTGAGGATAACATTAGCACTGCAGTGTATACTAACGTGAAATCTTGGCACAATGGTGGGAAATTGAGACACGGTTTTTGGGATATGTGCACTGTATAAGGCTTCATTCTTCAAGTTTTGGGTAGATCTTCAAGAGGGAGAAACTTGAGAAATCAAATGAGGTAATTTTAGGGTTGAGTATCTTTGGTGAGGGTTCTCTTGGGTTGAAAAATATTTGTAAACATCTTGGGTGAGTGAAATCATTCAGTCTCTTGTTCTTGGGAAAAGATTGGGAAAAAATGTAAAAATTAGGTTTTGTTCTTGGAGAGCTTGTTAAAGTTAATTTTCTGTAATTCTTTTGTATCTCTTTCTAAAGAAACTCATTGATAGTGGATTGAAGAGATCAACTTCTCCCCCAAAGTAGGTCATTGTTGGGGAAAACTGGGTAAACCTCTATTGGTGTGTTTGTTTCTCTTCTCTTTTATCTTTTGCTAATGGTTTTGTGCTTGACACTTGGTTCTTATATTAGATCTAAGTTTGTTATTGTTGTTGTTAATTGAGGTTACTTTGATATTGATTACTAATTTCCTTTTACTCCATACATCTAAGTTTATTGGTCCGAGTTTTGAGTCTGAATTCACAACATATTATAATCTCAAATTGTTATGAGTAAACTTGTGCTATATGCGTGTTTGACAACATAATTACGCGCCAATCAAAATAAAACCAATCGCCCTTAAAAAAATCAAATCAATCGATTCAATCCAAAACTATATTTAATACCATTGGATTATATCAAATTTTTTAGAAAGCAATTTAAGGCAAGGATTGAATTCCCCCTATAATTCAACTATATTATTCTAATTATCCAGCATCAAGTTGTAATGTTCTGTATAATATTCTAGAAAATTATACGAGGTGTTATAATTGGTATTAAAGCATGTCGATTTAGACTGTGCCTTGGGCAATTATGGATGAGTTAGAACTACCGATTTCTTTAATTTTTGTCTATATATTCTATGTATTGTTTCATAAATAATCGAAGTGAATCGGTGCTATTTGATAAACTTTATATTTGGTGAGTTTTACTCTCAATTGTTTTTCAACTACAGTATAACTCTTATTTATACGACTATCAATTGTTTTGAAATATAAAAAATCATCATTAAATACATTTATACATACAAACAAATTTATAACTCCAACAACTTTTCTTAATATCCGTGATTTTTATAAACTACTCATATATTAATGGACTGATGGAGTATCTCAAAAATGATTAAAATGGAAATATGAACACCGCTAGGGTTTACTATGAAGTTATGCACCAAGTAAGAGAGAGATATAGAGGGTAGTGTGAGAGGGAGACAAGTTACATGTAACGCTGGGAACCTTGTTGTCTTGGTTAACGTTTCCTTTTAATGGAAGTGTGGGTGACTGCCTCGAAAAAGAGCTTGAATCAGACAGTGCATGTGTGAACCAATTGCCAAACTTCCATGTTTATCTTCTTCTTACATACTCTAAATACAATGCACTCAAATGAAAAGGATAAATACAAAAAAGAAATTCACATATATTTAAATATTTTCAATCTTTCTAGAATCGGAGAAACATGCTATACTCCTTACATCCTAAAATAATTGTCAAAAATAATTAGCACTTTCAATTTTCAGTAAAACATTAGTAGTTTTTTTAACTGTATCAAAATTATTACGGTACTTGCATCACTTTCAAGCCAATATTTTCTATTTTACATGTATGGTAATAGAGTGGATGCACTAATACTTAATTAATAAGAGTGCTTATATGAGCTTAAAATGGTCAAATAAGTCTTATTATCAGACGTATGAATATATTTTAACAATAGAGGTGTTATATATAGGGTCTAATTAAGTAAAATTTTAAAATTATATTTTTTTATTGATTTTGATATTAATTGTGGCCGTTAACAGTTTGGAGTATTTTTAATATTTATGTTTAAAAATGAGAGGCATACTTATATGAGCTTAAAATGATCAACCGAATTATATTATGCATTGATCATTAAGGAAGATTGTTTCAAAAGCATAGAACTGGTCTAACAATATGAGGTCCAAATCCAAGAACCTATATATGTGGTGCTCACCTATAGCTAAAGCCCGACTTCATCTCCAAAACTCATTCACTTTTACAATGGGATTCTAGAAGAACCGATGTGCTCTACCATTCTTAGCATTAAGGAAAACGCTCAAATATGATAGGCTTCACCACCTATCTCGAATTTAGTTTCTATGATAAACTGAACATATCATGTATGAACTAAGCACGAAGATAACAAATAGTAATAAAAGTGTATAACTTCGAAGTCACAATATAAATAGGGGGTTCATCCCTAGATATGATCATCTCACTTTACTCATTCACTTGTTTTGGCATCAAAATGTCTTATAGTTACACCTATCTTTTTGGAGAATGATCATCATATATAAATAGTTGAGAGAATCATCAAGAATTTGCGTGAATAATAAACCACCTCTTCGTGTGCTACACCTTGTGAGTTTGAAAGAAAAAAAACGATATAAAAAATTTATCTTTCTTAATAACCACCTTCTCCCATCCTCAAAGAATAGAGATAGTTTATCATTACTATGTTTCCTTTGTTACAATATATGTAAACAAATGGGGCTCCAAAATGTTTTTTTTTCTATATTTAAATTTTGAACAAAATGCATTTGATTTTTTTTAATCTCTTTTGTTTATATTTTATCACCGAGAAAATATTTAGTAGCATTATTTTTTGCCAAGAAAATGTAGTTTTTAGATAAATGTATTTGGTGAAAGAATTAATGTAATACTCCCTCCGTTTCATGATGAGTGTCACTTTAATCAAAAAAATTTGTTTCAAAATGAATATCACATTACATTTCCAATACAACTTTAATTTTTTTCTCCCAACTTTTCTCTCGTATAATTTTCAATGCAATTTAAATTTGTCTATTTCTTGGGCAGTTTAGTAAAAATGTTATGTCTAATGATTATTTCATTTCATTCCTTAATTTGTGTGCAATTGGCTAAAACGACACTCATTTTAAAACAGATGAAGAAGTTGTTTTGGACATTTTATAATAAGGGAAATGTTAAAGAGTGTCCTTAGAGCATTGATTAAGAGAACAATAATATAAATATTTTGTTAAAAAGTGATGAATTCAATATTTTAAAAGTTTAAAAATTGTAGTTTCCAATATAAAACTATTATTTTTGGTTTCTTTAACCATTGCCTTGAGGACACTACTTAGCAAGACACTTATAATAATTATACTAGCGAAACGAATATGTTACATATAGGATGAAGGTAGAGTAGACAAGCATTTATTATCATACATTAGATCCTTTGGTCAAAAAAAATCTTACACTAGATACTCACTTTATTTAAAGAAGACAATTAATATATCTTCTGATCTAATATGAATACTTTTTATTTTCATTTTCATAATCTAAGTAACCTAGATCATATACACTGAATCCATCACCAAGTAAATGCAAAAATGAAACAACATAAAATGAAGACGTTACCTTGAATCCAGAAACATAAAATGTAGTGTCTCAGATGCTAAAGCAAACCTGATTATGGCTGATCATGCAGATCAAATGCGCATACATATGATCATGATGATTGATAAACACAGAAATGAGAAGAAAAATGCATTGAATAATAATATGCAATAGTGAGTTTTCAAACACTTCGTCAAAGTGAATGCATGATATATAGAAGGCACAACAAGTAGCTCATTAGGCTAAGCTTAAAACATTTCTCTGCTGTCATTGTCTCATTGTACTTCTTTGCATTCATTCCTCGTACTACTTTTCTTGTAGTAACTTGTACTGTTTCATTCACCTTAGTACTCTATATATATGGAAGGAATTAAATGCACCAAAGTACTACTTTTATTAATCCCTCTCATAGAATATAGAATAAAATTAAACAAACTCACCGAGGATAGATAATAATAATAAGGATACATCAATTTAATTACAGTCTCAAATTCAACATACATCAACTCACCTAGAACCTAATAATCAAAATTCAAAATGACACACAAAATCTAAAGAAAATTAAGCAAATTTAAATAGAAAGAAAAGAACCTCATCATCGAATTCCCTAGCTTCCAATTCCTTCCTCCTTGCAACACTTCGTCCCAACAATGATAGCTTTGCAATAATATCATCATGATCAATACGGAGAACGCCCGGTTGGCCAGAAATTATCAGAAGGCATCTGACCGAGAAGATTAGGATTAAGATTAGGATTAGTATTAGGAGGAGGCATAGCTTGAAAAAGTGGAGCAGTTGAATCTCCTAAAAGCTGTTGTTGCTGCTGAACA
>Ga0209282_1001051_pt1 | contig 14583 bp, 9 predicted proteins | sample Mtrugardesep15_FD_187529 | JGI IMG/M metagenome (GOLD analysis project Ga0209282, IMG submission 187529) | Root nodule microbial communities of legume samples collected from California, USA - M. trunc garden sep15 (SPAdes) (version 2) | ecosystem: Host-associated > Plants > Roots > Nodule...
ACCAAAAGTCAAATGATTAATATTTGCAAGGGCAAAATGGGAGGATTAGTAAGCTCAGAGATGAAATTTCAAACGACCCCTAATTACAGGGATGAAATGCATATTTAAGCCTAAAATTTTTGTTGGTATTTTTGGACGCTGCTGCCTACTTTGTCATTTAGTAGCACTACCTAAAAACCAAACTAGAAACCAAACATTGCGCATATATATACTATAAGCTAGTGACTACTCATCTCAATGCTAAAAGTGATGAAAAGGGAAATGGTGAGGTGTGAAAAGCAATATGGAGAGGAGCTTCCAGTTGTCCTCTCAGACCCTATGGTGTTGGAGATTAATCGTTTGCATAACCAATTCAAAGGTTCTTTGTTTATCTCTCTTTCATTCTTCTATGTTTTTTCTGTTTCCACAATCAGGTGTATTGAGTTTGATTTAGTTTCCATCTGGTCAGTTTGATTCCCAGTTCCCACTGTTCTTGTATCATATGCATTTGTTTTCATTGATTGACTTAGCCTATAAATTATAATGAATATAAGCATTTGTTAGGGTGATGAAGCGTCACATGTGACAAAGTTTGAAAATTGTTTAAAACTTTTGACTACAACGTAAGTAAAATCGAGGTCCTTATAGCAGAGAGAGCGACAGAGAGAGTAATTTGATCATTGTTAGTGTTGATTCAACAAAATCAAGAGAAAACAAATATAAGTTGAACTTTGAGACACTGTTTTTATTCATTTTCCTTGTTTTATGCCGAACTAGTATTGAATGGATATTTACCCAAAAAAAAAAGTATTGACCAGATCATTGTCTCGGTCGTGAGAACGAGTAATACCAAACTTTCTACTTGTGGGCAGCAGCACCGATCTTTATTAGAGTTTTAAACGACTTTCATTTTTCAAGTATCAGTCCACCATAGGTGATATGAAAGACTTCCTTATCCTAGAAGTCACCATAAGTATAAGTTGAACACAAAATGAACTATTCAAGTCAGTGGTTTGTCTAAAAACCTTATAACTTTATGTAATCATTGTTGCAGAAAAAGTTAAGGATGTAGCAACTTATCAGAGTGAAATCAAAGCACTAAGGTCAACTGAATCTCTGAAGGATAAGGCCATAGAAGAGGTATTTTTATTAAATCCATCAATACAAACTCTTCCTAGGATCAATACACAAACAACTCTAAGGACTGTCTTGGAATTGGGAAAGAAAATTGGTCATCATACATGGTGTATCATAAGCCACTTTATGCATTAGGGACCATTAATTATGTCATGTTACAATAGAAAAGTATGAAACTCCCTATTCACTTTTCGCATAATTACAAGATATATGAATTTTTCAGTATTCAGCCTTGTTATAAATTTTGGTTCGCAACTGCAATTGTGGCCGCAACATCAATTTAGAACCGTATTATTCAGTCTAATATGGCTATAATTGTCTTCAACCACTTTCAGCTGAGAAATGAAGTCAGTAAACTGGACGACAGACTTAGAGTTACAGAGGATCGTCTTAAGCAAAAGGTACACTGATTTGGTATACTTGTATTTTATTAAAGTAGGAACCATATTGAAGATTGCTAGAACCTAAAATGCAAGTTTTTCTTTCTTTCCAAAATCTATTCTTATGCAGAATATAGAAATCAAGAAACTGACAGACGAAAAGAAAAGTGCAATGGCTGCAAAATATGCCGCAGAAGCAACACTTAGAAGGGTGCATGCAAACCAAAAGGATGAAGATTCTGTTCCAATCGATAACGCCATTGCCCCTCTTCAAGCTGAGAATAAAATGTATAGGAATGAGGTACACTATTACAAATACTACCATTTCCAACAAGGAATCATTTGCAAGGATAAATCAAAATGGAATTAAATTATGTAGACTAAAAAAACTAACATCAAATATGGTTTCATAGATAATAACACTTCAAGAAGATAACAAAACTTTAGAACGACTCAAAAAGTCAAAAGAGAAAGCATTGCTAGACGCAGAGAGGATTTTGCAAAGTGCACTCGGGAGGGCTCTAATAATTGAAGAAGTTCAAAATCAAAATTTTGAGTTAAAGAGACAGATTGAGATTTACCAGGCAAGATTTTGCGTTTTTTTATTTTTTTTATTTTTAAAATTTGGTTTCTAGAGTGAAAGTGAAAATGTTTTAGCCAATTTACAACTACCACAAACAGGAGGAGACCAAAATTTTAGAGAAATCTCGCCGCCAAAAGATTCTTGAAGTTGAAAAGCTTAGCCAAACTATTCAAGAACTTGAGGAAGTCATCTTAGCTAACGGCGCTACCGCTAACGTTGTTCGCGATTACCAAAGACAAGTTTCTGAATTGCAAGTAAGCAGTCTGAATTTAATGTTTGATATATTGACTGTTTGTTTGGTTGATCTTATGTGGTAACTTGTGGTTTTGCATATAAATTTTCAGGGTGAGAAAAGGACACTAGAGAGGGAGCTAGCAAGGGTAAAAGTTTCGGCCAATAGAATTCCAAATGGTGAAGCTAATGAGTGGAAGGATGAAAATGACAAGGTCATACCTGTCAAGCAATGGCTAGAAGAGAGAAGGATTATGCAGGTATAACTAAGTTAAATATATTTCAATGAAAACCTTTGAAGTTTATATGATCCTGCTTTCATGCCATAAATACTACAATTTTATTTTGTTACTTATAAGGTGTAGTTCTTGAAAACTACAATAACAATATACTGAAATAAATCTTAAGGGTAAGTTTAGTTTAAGAGGGTGTAATGTAAACTACGATTTTCCATACTTAAGGAGTCCAATCAAGAGAAGCTGTCCAACACTAATGCGCTTATAATATAAGTGCTTTTATGAACAACTTAACTAATCACTTATAATATAAGTGTTTTTATACAAAATGTTTCTATAACAAAAGATAAAATAAAGTCGAACTGTTTTTATATAAGTTGTTTTTATAAGTTATCTTGGAGAACTAATAGAAATAAGTTCAAAATAGACAATCGACATGTCATTAGTTGCTTGTGTTACCCCTCTAAAACAGTCTCACAAGTGATTATGTCAGTAGATAAGTTCAAACAGGCCCTAAATGAAATTTCTACAAACCATTATGTCCTTGCAAATGTAGACAGAGATGCAAAGGTTGAAAGACAAGCTAGCTATATCAGAGAGAACAGTCAAGGCAGAATCACAGCTGAAGGTATTTATCTGACTCGTTTTTCTTTCCATGTAAGCATCTAAATCAATTTTCAATATGTTATTTGGTGTTTACTGCAGGAAAAACTAAAAGTGAGACTAAAAACAATGGAGGAAGGTTTAAAACATTCTTCAAGGACAAAAGCAGAAAAGTCTAATATCACAAGTTCCCGAACAGCAAGTGGTGGTCCAAAAAAGAGAACCACATCACAACCAAGAGCATCTGTGATTGGAAGCCCTTTATTTCAACAGACAAATATAAAAAACAACACAAACACTGTTGGGGGAAATTTAAAATCGGAAAGTCCTATTAAAATGAAATATACTTCTGCAGAAAACATGTTGAAGAAAAGGATATGGTCTTCAAGAAATAAAGTTGATGATAGTGGTGAAAAGGAAAATGAGATACAGGTGGACAAAAACATGAATTTAAACCAGTTCAATGCTGAAAGTGAAGCAGAAGAAATAAAAACCATTGTTGATGTGAATGAAGACTTCCAAAGCAAGAAACCAAATGACTCGTGCAGTGACGATTTGGTGTCAGGATTTTTGTATGATAGGCTGCAAAGAGAGTTCATTAAATTGAGGAAGTCTTGTGAAACCAAAGACAGTAGTTTGCAAGCTAAAGATGAAGAAATTAAGGTAATAGTAACTGTTGTGCCCCACTTTCACTAGCTATGTATTGCCGGCACTTTAGATAGATGGCATGTCTGGTGTCAATGTCTGACACGTGTCAGTATCAGAAACCAACATGGTATCGACACGTGGTTACTTCAATTACTTTAATTTTCTTAAATTATTACCAGTGTCTTCAGGTTAGTGACAGTGTCGTGTTTGGTGTCTGTATATGTGTCTGTGTTAATGTTTCACGATCTACAAGTAGGATCTCTCCATTTTAAAAAAGAAATAGATGAGTTCATAAAACACACATTTCATAAACTTGTGACATATTGAACACTAATTATACTATGATCCTCTCCATATATCATATTGAACTACATATATAATTTCAGATGTTCATGAAGAAAGTTGATGCACTGACCAAGTCCATGGAAGTAGAGTGGAAGAAAATGAAAAGAGATGCAACTGCTGGAGAGAAGGAGATTTCAGCAGCAATAAATTCAAATGATAACAAGAAATACAGAAACACGGACTCCTCCAAAAGGTTAGTGTGGCTGATACATGCTAACCAGTATTGTTCTGTTTGTCTTAACTATACCGTAACAACTAACAATGTTATAAAATTGCTGCAGGGTGATGAAAAAAAGTTGACGAATCTTTATTTGGAGATAGCTAAAGGAATTTTATTGATAAACTTTGTGATTTTTCTTTGTAAATACAAAACATTTAGTGAAATTAGTATATTGAAATAAATTTCCACTAGCGAAAAGGAGTTCCAGAATTTGATTATGTGAAAACAAAAGTGTTCAATGTGCACCTGTAAATTTGTATGAAAGAGTTTCTTTGATTGTGAGTTTTACACACTACACTGTTCAAGTTTTTCAAATGCATCAGCACAAAATAGAATATGAGGAACACTTGGAAAAACATCACTTGAGCATTTGAAATGTAAAATTATATTCTACACATTGGTTCATTGAAGAATATGAGTAACAATCAGCATTCACTAGTATAACTACATCCATAGTTTTGATGCAATTGACTTACACCACAAGAAATCAATAAATATAGCCGATATTGCCAAGAGGATCACAAAATATAATCAATAATTTCAACAGATTCAGAAACATAATTTGAGAAGTTATAGCTTTGTTTGTTGAATAACTGTTAATTCATGATCTGATAGACAACAACCCTAATCCAAGAGAATTCATCTCACTTATTTATAATTTTTTTAATATTTAATATTTGTTTAAAATAAGCCGTCGATCACTCTAATTCAGCATCTCAAAAAATTTATTAAATGATCGCAGAAGCAACATGGCATATTATTTAGTAAGTTATCTCAATTCTAATTATATAGTGAAATGAGACTATTAGAGATGTAAAAGTTAGTTACATGTTATTAGATTAGTTAGGAGTTTGTTGGTCTAATTGTCTATATAAGGATTAATTTACTACTTGTTGCGGCAATTCTTTCGTATTGGCTTGGAAAGAAACACCCAATGGTGAAGCAAACCGTGCAGTTTTCACCCATTCACACCATAAAAAGATGGTTAATGGGCTCATTATGTTGATCACAGAGCTTCTCTGGCCGGCCGATAGCCTTTGGTGAAGTATCCACCACATGAGCTGTAGGTGTTGAGGTACAGTTTTGAGCTTCCACAACATACTCCATACATTGCCTTCTTGTGGAATGATGGATTGGTTGGAGTTAAGACCTCGTGCCTTTTCTTGAGAAAGTTGTAAGCCGATTTGACAGAGAACTCACCAACTCTATTTGCCCCCCAAATAAAAGCATCATGCGGCCTACTAAAAGGAAGAGGGATTTGAGCATCAATTGGAAGGAAAATATAATTAATCAGTTGATAATTTCACTCTCCGTATTCAAAATGCAAGAGGTCTGAGTGGCATTTCACCGCCTTAATTTGCATCCATCCCTCAAATAAAATTTTCTTCTCCTCAAGAACACTGTCGGAGTATATTTGATTCCTCATATATGTCTGTGTTTTTTTTTTTAGTTTCAAAAAGTATGACAAAAAAACTCACGACCAAAAGTGTTGAGACATGAAAAATTGTGTGTCCTAACGTGAGAACATTGCATCACATTATATAACTTTCTAAAATCAATAATTTTATTAAAAGTTTGTTATAATAAAAAAAATTATTTCTAAGTGAAGAATGACAAGCGAAACATCTAATAAAATCTACCTAAACTTGTTGTGCAATATTAAACTGCATTCTTCTCAATTGTACATTCACAAATTGAAGTGTTTTGGTACAATTGCTCTCAAATCGATAAATTAATTTTTATGAATAAAAAATCAAACTAATTTATAAATTAAGTTAGCCTCCTATTGTGACTTTTGAGAGGCATGCATTTAACATAGAAAAAGTTAGCCACTATACTTTTGAGAGAGACATACATTTAACAAATAAAAATTAAGGTAGCCTTCTATTAATGATAATCCAGTAAACGGTGAAGTAGATAAGATATTGGTATCCCTTTATCAGTTCTGTAGTAATTTCCAATATTCATTATGCAGCAAAGAAATAGAACTTGAGCATAGAAGTAATTTGGAGATGCACAAAGAAGTTGAAAAGCAAAGTGGTGTATTCCTAACTTTTGTGCAGCATAACAAAAGGGAGCTAAAATCTACAAAAAGCAAAGTGATTATTTTACATATTAACAAAGAAGACGTACAAAAGGTTCATTTTAATTGTAGCATGAAATGAATATTCACTCCCTTTATATTAATAAATGACATAGTTCACAACAAATACAATAACTTACAAACCAATTGGACTTCCACAAAACTTAAAAATAGAAACCTCATAATTAAAATCCATATTAAAATCTCATAATTATACAAAAACTAACAAAAAGTTGGTTTATACAAAAATCCATATTAAAACCCAAACTAACAAAAGGGTTTATAAAAACCTCATAATTATCTTCAAAATTAATCAATATGATAGGAACAGAGTCGAGCAAGAAGTGAGCATCAGAATTGGTTCCTGAGTGGCTGAGACACAAAATAAAACGTAATCTTCTTCGTCTTCATCTTCTCCGGATTCATCGTTGGTGATATCGAGATTACAGAAGCATCACCATCTTCGTCTTCCACGGATTCCGAAAAGTCACCGCCTTCATCTTTCTTTGGTTTTCGAAAGTAGCTGTCTTTCGAAAACAATGTTCAACAAAAGAAGAAAAAACCACTTACAATTGTTGTATCAAAGAGGAGAGGAATGAATGGTCGTGAACGCCAAGATATTGTTTTGCTTTCTCTCTTTCTCACATATATACATGATAAATAGAATTAATAGGGCATGGGAAAAAGGAGAGTGTGCAACTTACCCATGGACATTGGATCGCTGCGATAATTAACTAATTCAAGAATATGTACCATTGAGTGATATGCATTGAACTACGAGTTAGGATCCTCTCCATTACACTAATGCAATAATATGCATTAATTAATCAGGTCTAAACATAGGATATATAGATATATGTACTATTGAGTGGAGTAGGGTTTTGTATATATAGATGTTATGAACTACACTGATGCGATTCATGGAATTGGTAAATAATATGCATTGAATGCTAATCTCATTGGAATTAGAATAGCACCAAATTACAAAAGAAGTAAAAATTAAAACGTAAGAAGAAATGGGAGGGAGATACGTAACAAGTATAATATAATAACGAGTTGTTACTGATCGAGGGAAAATGAAAGGGTTAAGACCATCCATAATGGTGGGTGTTTCACTTATTTAGCACCATATTAAATAGGCATCTCATTGTGAAGTATAACATATGGGTGTCTATGGAAAAGAGTGGTTATGGAAGCTCTCTCTCTTTCTCTCTCTCTTCATGGCTTCCATTTAATAAATTTTAGTAAAACGAATAAATTTTGTTAAAAATGCAATGATATAGAGTTATTTGTGGAGAAAATTGATGCTTATTAAGTACACCCTCCGGTCACTATTATAAGCAAAAATTACATTTTAGATTCATTCAATTAATGATGTATATGACATTTATTATAGGCCATATACATCATTTAATAAATGAATCTAAAATGTTGATTTTTACTTATAATAATGACTAGATGGTGTATTACAGTAAAATTGATGATGTGGACATAAGGGACTCACTTAAGCACCTAATGGGGGATGCTCTGTTGTGAATAGTCTAATGGTGGCTAGTAACTAATTAATAGAATAAAAAAATTTGTAATTCAAACAAACAATGAAACCGATAAATGTAATGGAATGGGAAGAATTAGCAAAATATCTATCTATTCATTCATTGAGGGAATAGTTTTTGTTCATTTTCTAAATAAATTATGAATGGAATAAGATAATATCATAATTAGGAATCCACCACTATGTGATCAAGGATGGAAAAAGTAGGGTTTAGGGTACGAGACTTAGTAGGATTTAGATATACTAGACCCATACCCATGCGACTCATGGGTTGGGTGTGAGGTAATACCGATTATTGTGTTGTTATTCACTATTCATGAAAAATATTTATGTTGTTGTTCATATCTAACTTATAGCCCGTGAGAAACAGAAACAACAAAAACATTTCAAATCTAAAAGTAGATATAAATTATCTGTAATATCAAACTTTAGGAAATATCAAACTCTTCACCGTTTTCGTTATAAATGAAAGCAAATGATGAGTTGCATTGCGCACTTCTCCATTAAACTTTTTTATTTCCAATAACATATTTTCCCGGTCCAATTTGCGTTGGATTTTTTTGATATAAATTGAAAGGATTCTTGTGTAGAAACCAGTGAATTAATATGCGAATAAACACATGATTATAGAAAGGGGAAACTATTGAATATGTAAGTACATTTTACTAATGTGATATACAAACATTACCAGTGCAAACATGGCTAGAATTGTTCTGCTGTTTTGATGAACCTGCAGCACCAATGTCATCCCTATAGAAATATTCTCAGAAGGCAATGATCCATCCATGTCTTGATTAATCTCTACGCAAGTATTAGCATCTTGGGCGTGTTCTAATTGTGCCGAATCACTACAGACCTTACGTTTCTTACGTGAATCCATCTCAGTGACAATTAGTGAAGTGAGGTACCGAAAATCTCCATTTGAATTCTTTTATATAGATCCAATTCAATAAGGAATTTGATAATTTACATTAAACACATTATTAGCTTATTCAAAAGGACATTTAATGAAAATACTTTGTATATATTAAATTTTGGGCTTCCAATTCCATATTAGACCCGTTTCACATATTTCTTCATTTAATGTAACAAATGCTAATACAATTAAGTTCATGCCTGATGGATTACTATGCAATAGGATGCTACTATTCCACCTCTTAAGGTTCCTCATAAAGAGATGGCACCCCACCTCCTAAGGAGATAGCAACGCCACCTCCTATTGTAGCAGTATTATTTTAAATAAATTTCGTATTCTTGATGCCTTCATAAATTTTGATCCATATGATGCATGTATAGTTAGATAAATTGAAAAGTCTGAACGTTTAAAAAATCTAGAACAATGTAAATCATATTTTTTTATGAATATTTTATTACTTACAACGATGAGTATTTATTATTTGTTAAAATAAAATGTAAAAATTTATGTAAGTTTGTCATTAAAAAGTCCATAGAAATAGAGATTATCACAATATTTTTAACTTCATGTTAGATTTTTATTACTCATAACGATGATTATTTATTATTTGTTAGGAGAAAATGTAAAAATTTGTATAAGTCTGTCATTAAAAAAAGTCCATAGAAATAGAAATTTTGAAGAAGTAAAATCAAATGAGAGAAGAGAGTAGTATAAACTTGAAGGAGAAAATGTAAGGTCTATAAAGTGAAATGAAAAACGAGTATATTTTGAGATGACATAACATAAGGAATACTTGAAAGAGAAATACTAGCAACACACCTTCTAACATACATTTTTCAACGCATTGGTTAAGATTCACACGAGTCTCACCAAATCATGTGGGTCCCATATCAATTTGGTGGGACCCATGTGGATTTTAACCAATCAAATAATCAAATAGAGTGGGTTGAAAAGTGTGTGTTAGAAGTTGCTGGCATTTCTCATACTTGGAATACTTGAAATGAAAAACGAAAAATATGACCTAATTGATGGCACCAATTTCTCCCTCGCATTTCAGCGACCAATTTTTCCATCTCTGTTCGATGGCACCTCTTTCAGAAAATCAAGGTAGTTTAATTGATTCACTCTCTTTTGAAACCCTAATCTAACCTAATTGTTCATTATTTTGAACTAACTTTGTGTTTTGAAACCCTAATCTAACCTAATTGTTCATTATTTTGAATTAACTTTGTGTTTGTGTTTAATAGTTTAAAATCATCAATTCATTGGCTAATTCTTGATTGATTTATGATGCAGGAACTATGTTTTTTCAGAGAGAACCCTTGACTGTACGAGGTAATCAATGTCTTGTTTTTATTTAATTCCCTATGTCGTGTTGTTTTGTTTTGTTTAGAAATAAATTCCTTATTGATTGATTATTGGAGAATGAATGAATGAATGCAGAAGAAACTATTGCATTGCATCATCAGGCAAGAATAAGCGCAAGAAGAAAGAAGTTAAGGTTATAGGAAGAAAAAGAATTCGGCCCTCTGTTCAAAGTGATGCAACAACAACTATTGCGGAATTGCTTGAATCTAAAGAATATTCATTCACTCTGAGACGGCCACCATTTGAACTCATGATTGAAACACCAAAGAAGCGGACACACCTATGTCACCATTCTCACCCTGAAGCGTTAGACGGCCAGGAACATTGCTTGTGCAAAAGAAATCGTATTGAGCACTTTGATGATGATGAAGAGTATTTTGAGTTGATTGATAGGTGCATGATTCAAGTGATTACATTACTTGAATGAGTTGATTCAGGCAGGCATGTATCTTTTTTTAGAGAATATAAAAGCCATACAAATGTTTGTGTCAAATACTAGAGGCTTCTTGATAATATAAGTGTCAAAAGAACCCGGTTCTAATTCTTTTAGTGGCAAATGGACCATATTAAAAACCTTAGCCAAACCATTCAACAACTTGAGGAAGTCATCTTAGCTAATGGCGCCATAGATAAAGTTGCTCATGACTACTGAAGACAGGTTTCTGAATTGCAAGTAGGCATTTTGAATCTGAACTAAATGATCTTGAAGAAAGATCTTGAAGATCGATTTACCAAAGGTAATTACTTTAGGGTTTCCGATCTTCTTCGCGATCTTCATTCAATGTGACAAGGTGATCGCACTCTTTCAAAGTATTTTACTGATATGAAAATTATTTGGGATGAATTGGAAGATTTACGACCCATTCCATCATGTGTATGTGATATACCATGTTCTTGCAAACTTTTCACTTCTGTTCGTACCTACAAAAATAATGAGTATATTCTCTATTTCTTGAAAGGACTTAATGACAATTACACTAATGTCCGAACCCAAATTCTCCTCATGGATCCCTTGCCCTCAATTTCTAAGGCTTATTCATTGGTCATTCTGCAAGATCCTACTCCCACTGAACAACCTGTTGAATCAAATGTTTTTGCTATAAATTCTTCTCCTCAATCCAAAGGAAACCAAGGCCTAGGTCGAGGGCGTGGAAGAGGTCCTAAAACCCCAATCAGCATTCACTGTAATCACCAAATCCATAGTTTGGATGCAATAATCTTACATTTCAAGAATAAAAAATAAAATACAAGTAGTCAGACACAGACATTCGGACCTTTTATTTCACTTTTCATTCTCCTGGTGTTACATTTTAAGAATCAAACAAGGGAACATTAAAAGTTCAATGAGAAAACAAAATCTATCATCTTTTGAGGAAATAAAAAAAATGTAACTAAACAAGTTGCTGAATTTGTGATAGGCAAGGTTAATATATGAAATTGTATGTTTAACAGTTTAACTTTAAAGGGAGCCAAGTTTGGAAACCTCGCAGCCCAGAGCTTTCAACTGTACTTGTATTATGATCCTAAGCTAATTTCAAACCAACAAAATGAAGGAGATTACCAAGGGTCGCACAATAAATATTATCAACAATTTCAAAAGGTAACCCATTTGGGTTAACATCGGTTTGAGACATTAGAGGATGTTTCTCCCAAAGTTCGATTTTCTCTGATATCAATTTCGATAGATTAGTTTGGCTTAAAGAAAAAAATATTCAATGAGATTATATTTAATTCTCCAATGAAATTTACATACTAAATGTTGAGAATTGACATTATGGGTTTGAACATTCAAACACGCACACCAGGAGTATATCAAATGTCCATTGAAAATTTGCAATACAAAAATTCCCATAAAAAATACATCCTTTGGTCACCTTTATAAGAAAAGAAAAAAATTAGTTTCATTGAATTCATAGTGTATGTGGTCAGGGGAGTATGCACTATCATTCATTTTTTTATAAGGGAAAGATTTTATATGAAATTCCTTTAATTAAATTGTTAGACATACAATTTCATATATTAAATTTCATACAATTAAATTCCTTAATTAAATAAATTTCCTTAATTTCATACAATTAAATATATGAAATTTTACAATTTCACAATTTCATATATTAATTTTAAAGGAATTTCTAAAAATTTCATTAAGGGAAAGATTTTTTTCTGTCCTTATATCTTTCAATAAAAGGACATAAATTAAAGGAAAACGGAAAAGGCTATCTTTCAATAAAAGGACAGAAATTAAAGGAAAAGCAGAAAATAGACTCCCACTTAGTAACGGTTTTGACAAAAAAAAATTATTATTTTTCACTTTTGCTCTTGAAATGAGGGATTGAAGTGGGGGTATATGTGGTTTGGATTAGTTTTGAAGAAAGAAACAACCTAATTTAAATTGTTTTTTAAAAATATTGCTAGATTGGAAAGCGTGATCAGAAATTGAACTTGAACGGTGTGTGAGTTGACTTCTTAAGTGTCTATTGTCATTTTGTTTATCTATAAACAAAATAGTAACTAATTATAATAAATCAATACAACATTTAATACTATTAAGAATTTGATTTGTTATTTATAAAATAAAATGATTTGTTCGGATTTTTTTTAACTGATATACAGTTACTTTTTTATGATAGACACTCCTAATTAATTCAAAGTTCACATTGAGATGAAAAAATTATGATATAAGTAACTATATTTCCTTAAAAGATTTCTGTGCAAAAAGAAAATGTGATGAAGTTAATTGGTATCAATTGAGAAATAAGAATAAGAAGTTATATAAATTTTGGGTAGCTAAAGTTGATTGATTAGCATAAAATTATAGTAGTATGACCTAAGGATAACATAAAGTAAACATTATCTTTATATGAAAGCAACATTTTCCCCTGGATGGAGACTGTGAAGTCCCTTTCACTTCTACCATAAGAAACACTTCCTTCAAGTTTTACTTTTTGGAGTCTCTGTTTGGAGAGGAAATACGCAAAATTGAAGTGATGAATGTTGGCTGGATCACTCCCCTATATAATGGATAGCAACCTCTGTAAATGATTGGAATCAATTTGTTCTTAATTATCCTTTCCTCGTTGTAGTATTTCTTTTGTGTTAACACTTCTGTTATTAGAAAAAGTTGTCCTCGGATTTTGGAGTTTGATCACGAGGTAAGTATAATATAATCAAAAATTATTTTACATTAAAATTGATGTCGATTCTTTCGAACGATTTATCATTTGGTGGTGCTAATTAACCGTTAGAGTTCTTATTTTAGTATTTTCTGATTAAGCTTAATTTGTTGGGTAGTTAAATGTATTTATTTATTTATTTATTTATTATTTATAGCCCTTATATTCTTATAAATTCCAAGGTATCATTCTTTTTTAAAATTAAGAGTTAACGAAGCTGTGTATCTAGTCTAGTCTAGTTCAAAGCTCGATAAGTGGGAAGAATATTAAACTAATAACTAATTATTAATTGTTTATTTTAATAAGAGGGAAAAATATCTCTTATGTATAAAAATAGGTTCATGAATGAATAAATCTAATAATAAGGTGGAAAAAGCCAAGCCGGTTGTAAGGACTTAAAAGAAAAGGATCACAGTTGTCAAGTTGTCATTATCTACTGAGGTGATTAATCAATACTTTTATTTTATTTTTGAAAGGACAATTTGCGATAATTGTTACAACTTACGACATAACACTTGACAAAAAAAACACACATAACAAATAGGGGAGAAATGATATTTGTAATAACATTTTGACGACATCTCTTTTATACTCATTATTCTCTTTTTTTCTTTTTTTATATTTTTTGTTTTTAACTAATGAAAAGAAGGAGAGAAAAATTATGACAAAAGTTGTCTTGAATGGTTGTTTAAATATCACTACTCCATAACAAATTTGTTTACAATTTTGAAACTTAAATATTATTATATATTTTAAGATAAGATTTTGGGTATGCCTATAAAAAAAAATATTTAAGTTGGAAACATAACTATGTTATCGGTTTTTTTGGCTAAATTGCAGTTTTAACCTCCTAACTTTCATAAAGTTGCGATTTTGGTCCTCTAAAAAAAAAACTACAAAACGACCTCTTAAGTTTTGCATCTGTAGCAGTTTTGGACCCCAAGACCAAAAAAAAAATTAAAAAATAACACGTGGCACCTCACTTAGGGTGCCACGTCAATATAGACCAAGTCAAAATTGGCATTGAGGACCAAAACTGCCACAAATGCAAAACTTAAGGGGCCGTTTTGTAGTTTTTTTTTCTTAGGGGGTTAAAACGACAATTAAGTTTTTTTTTGGTTACTAG
>Ga0209282_1001052_pt1 | contig 14576 bp, 16 predicted proteins | sample Mtrugardesep15_FD_187529 | JGI IMG/M metagenome (GOLD analysis project Ga0209282, IMG submission 187529) | Root nodule microbial communities of legume samples collected from California, USA - M. trunc garden sep15 (SPAdes) (version 2) | ecosystem: Host-associated > Plants > Roots > Nodule...
CAAAAAAAAAAAAAAAACAATGGAATATCCTCACGGGAAGTAGTCATCGGTTTTCAGTGGCCACAACTGGTTTGCGGCATTTTTGGCATTGGTGTAAATAGATGGAGTAGAATACAAGGCATTCACTCTACCATCCTGAACATTAAACACAAGGAAACTTGTATTAAAACTCAGCATGATAGTAATCAAAACATGTATAAAGAAGAATTTCCAGCATATGCATTAAAAATATAAACCCTCACCTTATTAACATAGTGGATTAATTTATCCATTTGCTTGAACCAAGACTCTGCATATTGGTACTGGAAATCATCACCCATTGTCCACATGATATGATTTGTCCTCGTCACATTCGCCTATAATAAGTACAAACAAATCAAGTTTCCACATTCTCGTCTATTTGAACCTAACGGATTTTAAATTTCAAAGATTCACGCGATCACTGATGTGGACCGTCGGATCAAAATCAAATGACTCACATTTTGAATTAGTATCTTAGACCCAATTTATCAAGATCATAATGTGAGTCTTTTGTTCTTAATTTGACGGTCCAGATTGCACGACTACGTAAAATGCGTGAAATTGTAGTGTGTAATTTCAAAATTCATGGATAGAATCAGCCTACTTGGATAACCGCTGCATCAATAAAATCCTTGACACGTTGTTCAACATTGGAATCAAATAAAAGAGGATCATCCTGCACATGTAAAATGTGACATGCAATGTGTTAAACAAAACATGCAAAATAAATAAAGATTAGCATTAGTATTTGAATTGGTTTATTTGTTGGAACCTGTAAGGGAACAAAATCACCAGAGACTTCAAAGTTGAAACCATGTGGAGCACTATAATGAACAGGAAAAGTGTTGGCAAAAATTTGAGCTGAAGAACCAAATGTTTTGGAGCCACGCCAAATAACTTCAAGTGATTTCTCACTTTTTCTCTTAGCTCTGTCTTGATAATCAATTCTAGCAAAGTGTACAGAATCAAATCCAAGCTGCAAAGGTAAATAAAATGAGAGTATTCAATTTTACTTTGTTTTACTGAAGATCACAACAAATATTTAACCAACCACTTTCTAATACATTCATTCTAAGATGCACTCTTCTGATGATTAAAATTCATGTGAATCTGTCAAAACTATATGAGATTCATATGATTTAGTAAAACTCGTTTTATACAAGAAAAAATGCGTTCAAACTAAAAGAGTTTGATATAGCAATCCTGAAATCACATACAAATTCATTCGACAAAAATGGATATTGATAACCTATTATGATAGTTTTAACACAATTCCTACCTTTTCAAAATACTTTGGACCCCATGATTATGTATTCAAAAAGGGATTTAAAGGATAACATCATTGTAACTAGTTTTAATGTTGCTTATCTAAAAAAAAAAAAACTAGTTTTAATGTTTTATATTTTACAATAACATCACTTCACTTTTGTTATTTTATTTTAAATTAGCAATATGACATAAAAAAAGGAAGACTAATTGGATATCCTTGAAAAGTGATTTAAATACAGACACATTAAATTCTTTTAAAAATATAAAGTATCAATTTTTAAAAAATATTTCTTTAACTTTTCTTAGTGAGAATAATAAAAATACCATGTTTTAGAGATTTTGTCACCTAATTTTTTCAATTTTTGCAATAAAGGTCCTTAATATGTTTTGATGTACTTAAAATTTTCAAAAGTTTAACAAAATGAATTAATTTATTTATTTGAAACAATCTTTTACCCAATACTAACAAATTAAAATGTCAAAAAATAAAAAAGTTTTTCCCTCATTAAATCCTAATCTAACATCATAAATATTTTCACTTTTAATATCATTTTAGGTATCAAATTCATCATCAAATCTCCAAAAAGTCTAAAGCAAAAATGAGAATCTATGGGTTTTATGTAAAAGAAAGTTGTAAATGATATCGTACTTGATTAATTTTTAAAACTATAGAACAAAATTGATCTAAAGAATTATGAAGGAGCCACAATATTGGTGGAGTGAAGTGTAAAATGGTAAAAAAAATTGCATGCAGCCTAAACTAGTTAGATAATTACAGTATATCTAAAAATTGAATTGGATGTACTGACCTCAGCACCAAGTAGGTAACCTTGGACAGCAGAGTGTCCAAAAGGATCAATCTGCCAACCAGCACGAGGGGTTGTATTAAATTGGTCCTTTATAAAGCGATGCCCTAAAGTTGTTTGGTCAATCATGTCTATGTAGTGCACTGTGGCTTCATCGTGCATACACCAACCACCATTTCTGCCGACACAAAAACATAAATACTCTCATCACTCACATCTTCAATCCATCCATTAATAATAATAATAATAATAATAATAATAATAACACTCTTTTTTTTTTACACCTTCGATGTCTAACGAATCACGTTTAAAAATGTGATTAATTCACATGAATAGATAGTCAATTCAATTCATGTTAAAATTGTTGTTAACCATAATTGCACAAATTTCAACGTGATTTGAATTAATTATCTACTCAACTAAACTAACCATGATGTTACATGTGATCAGGTATCGCATATGTAGAGAAAATTGAGTGTCAATAAAACATTTGTCTTCAATGTTACATAAGCTCAATATAAGAAAATGTACAATTGAACTACTTACACAAATTCTAGCTGACCAGCAGCCACAAGCTTTTTCACTTGTTCTTGTGTTTCTGGACTTTGTTCTACCCACCATCGATGGAAAAATGCCTGTTATTTTATTTCAAAAACCAAATTTAAATTAATACTAAATTTCTTTATCTAATTAAATGTCTAAAAAACACAAATGTCAATCATGTGTCATGTGTGTAACATGTTGATAATGACTTTGGCCACATTTGAGCATAGCTAGTTACTAGATTTGGATGTTTGTACTATTTGGACATCTAAATTCTGAGGTTAAATTTACCATCTCTGCAAACACAAACTTTCTGTTTGGATCCTTCTGAAGGGAAAAAACGATCGAGTCCAACACATTCTCAACACATGCTCCCTACACCAACAAAAAACAATCAAACATTAAAGTAAACAAAAACATGGTGGCAAAGTGTGTTTCTGCCAAATTCACCGTCAATCCAAACACATGCACGTAAACACGAATGAAAATGATTATAACCTGAATGGAGTTGTTGGATCCAACATAGTATTGATCAACAGTCTTAAGCCAACCAACATCATCATGGGAATGTGGAACCAAGTGAACATTCAGTTTTCCTTTAACAATACCAGCCCCAGTGTTGTACTTTGTGTATGCAGAAACAAGTGTGCCATGGTAACAAATCAAGAGAAGAAAAAGAACATAGAGAGAGTCTGCTGCAGCTAAAGTCCTTGTGTTCCTCATTTCCAATGCCCAAACTCTTATGATTCTGCGAGTATGATATGTATAAAATAAATTTTATTTTACTTATTCATCCAATTGTTTATTATATATAAGGATAAACCAAAGCTGAATATGAACAATAAAAAGAATAAATTGGGTAACGAACTTTTGCATAGGGGTGCCGGCCTATGTAGTGGAGTTTTTTTTGTTGTCACGGATTACCACAAAGTTTAAAATGCTGACAAATTTTTTATTAAAAGTCAAATCTGATTTTGTCCTTCACATAAAACACGAAACTCATTTAATCTCAGAAAAAAAAATGCAACTTTTTTTGGTAGATAGGTAAAATGATAATGTCATTAAAAACTTACACACGTAATTGTAGGAGCAGAAGTTCAAACCACGGTGGTATCCAACCTAGTAATTTCGGTATTTTTATAGTTAGGATATGTGGACAAAAAATGCAACTTTTAAATTGTTGAACCGTGACAAATGAATGGTTTCACTTTCGCAAATTAAGGATGAGTTGATGAAACGCTACTAGTCATAAACATTGGAAAAACAGGACTAAAAGCATATCTTTAGCCATAAGAAAACAAAAAATTCACATATTGTAACATGTGAGCATATGAAAGAGCCAAGATTGAATTGACATACCTGAATTCCAAGCTCTCCAAAATATTGATCAGATGAAATTATTTATGATTTATCCTTTTTTCTACTCAAACTTGTTTCTCATACTCCCTTGTATTATCCACACACTACTTTCATTTCCTCCTTCACAAAGTTAAAATGTTGATTTTGTTTGCACTAGTACACACGCTCCAACAAGGAGTCTCAAGTGTAATGGGTGATTTTTTTTCTTTCTTTCTAGTCCAATTTCTTTTTACTATAATGCAGGGTCACCTCACTCCCATTTCTTCTTTCAATGTTGTTTCAGTTGAAAACAACAAATCAATTGTATTTAATTTAAGAATATAACAATCACATGTCAAACAATAGATTAATGTCTGAATACGATAACATTTTGACCTTTTAATTCACCTTTTAATTGCAGATAGCATAGTTTAAGGAAAAGGGAAATGTTAAAGAAGGTTAGCATTGATTAAAAGTATAAAAATAAAAATATTGTATTGAAAAATAATGAAATGTGATGAATTTAATTTTTTTAAAGTTAAAATAATGTTGAATTCAATGTAAATCTATGGTGTACTTTTGATTTCTTAATAAGTGTCCTCAGAGCATTTGTTAGTATAACCTTAAATAAAAATGATCATTACTACAATTTTTACTAAAGTTTCAGACTATAACAAAAACACATGTAAAATGGTCTGAAAAGGTCAAATGTTTTTAGTCTAGATTTTGATTAAATACGTTTGACTTTTTGAATATTTTTATATTGTATTTTCTTCTCTCTGGTCTTAAATGTAAGAAAAAAACACACATATTAAGAAAGTAGATTAACTACATTTAAGTTATGATAAACAATTTATACCTTTTTTAATTTTGCCCTTGTCTTGGAATTCTACATTTAAGTCATGAGTGTGACTTTTGAACTAATGTGAAAAAAATTGGATATAAATCAATGAGGGTAAAATTGGAGTAGTGACATTTAATAGAATGATTTAGTTATACTTTTTCTTACATCGGAGACTACTAATTTTTTTGTTTTGTTTCTTGCATTCGAGACCACCAATTTTGTTTCTTATGGATGTAGTAATAATTTGGCTAAACTACACTTTTTGCTCCATAAGTTTTAAAATATTGCGATTTTGACCCCCTATTATAGAAAATTTAAATTTGGCCTCTTTCTCTCAAAATTGCTTAGAACACGCCATGTGTCCCAAAAAAAGGGTCATAATCACAACTTTTGTAAAAATAAGCGGTCAAAAAACATATTTCCCTTATGTTATGGGTCAAAAGAGCATATTTCCTTAAACATAGGGTCACTTTTGCCATTTTTTTTAACAGAGGACCAAAATCGCAATATTTTGAAACTTAGGGGACAAAAAATGCAGTTTAGCCTAATAATTTCTATGCTATAGTTTGACTTATTATTGCACCCTAAAAAAATCTTGTGTGAGGATTCAAGGAGATTGAATTGAATGTAAGAAATTTTAAATGAAAATTCAAATGATAAAAAAATGTATTTTTTTTTTAAGAAGGTAAATTAATTCACCCAAAAATAAAAAAAAAAACATTTTTTTTAAGAAAGTCAACTAGTTTACCCAATAATAAAAAATGCATTTTTTCTTTTTTTTGAAGAAAGTAAATTAATACACCCAAATTATCATCAGATAGAATCAAACCTGATACTTTGAGGATGAACACACTTCAAGGTTCTAAGTCAATACTATCAGATCAACTCAAGTCGGTTAAAAAAATGCATTTTTTCTATTTTTCTTTTTTATTTCAAAATAAGTGCTTTTTTTTATATAAAAAATAAAATCAAAATAAGTGTCATATCATTTTTTAATTTCCTAAAAAAATCATTTTTTAATGTAATATTAATTAATTTATTCTAATTTTACCCTCAAATTAATATTTAGTGCATCATTTTCAATTCAACTCATCATATCTCACTATGAATTTAGTGTTCATTAATTTGTTATTTTTTTTTAATCTGCATAAAAAAAAAAGACCACTACATATTAATAAATAATAAGTACAAATATTTAGCCATATATTTTTCTTTTCATTTTAATAACATTGACTAAATAATTAAAGTAAATAAATTTTCTTTTTGAAAGAATAAATATTAACTACCAAAAAACTTACATTTCCCTTTAAAAAATATAATTACATTTCAATATAGTTTTATAAGCTAGAACTTAAGTCAAGATATAAAATAATAAACAGAAAGTAAGAGGACATAGACCTAACGCAAAAAAAAAAAAAACAAAAATAAAAAGGGTCTTGTTAACTTGTGCCTTAAGAGCATTCACAATGGAGACACCCATTTTTGGGTTCTTAAATAAGTCTCACGTGTACAGATTACTCATTTATAATTTTTTAACAATGGTACCTAATAAGCACTCAATCACTCCAACCCAGGTCTCACACAAAGTTCTTAATTGAGACCCACTAATCAACTATCAATAACTTTATATCATTATATTTCAATTTTTTAACATTAAAAGAGTGTGGATCACGCTTAAAAGTGGGGTCTTAAGTAATACCCTAAAAAAGATTCTCCCCATTGGGGGTACCTAATAGGTTCCGGGTCTAAGGGCACAACATAAGGATCTAAATATATCAATTTGATCTTTAAAATTGTGCATTCATAATCTTAGACACGTATAAAAATTATTTTCAATGCAACATTTATTTTTCAATTCCACTTTTAGATCCTTATCTTGTACCTTAACGCACAAGTTAGCATTTTCTGTTCAGATTGGTCTTTAAGAAAAACAGGAGTGTAAAAAGTAAGTGAATTTTGAAATATTGTAAAGTCTGGGTGAGGACAGGCCCAACCGGCCCATGAACTCTACTTGTTGGCTAAGTAGAGTACAACAACTTGTTGGCTAAGTTGTATTATTAATTTATTATTATAAATAAAGAAGAGAGTTTCTTCATTGAAATCAAAAAAGAGAAAGAGAAAGAGAAAACTTGATTCGATTTGGTTTGAATCGGAAAAGGTAGAAGAAGAAGAGAAAGAATATAACAATGGCAAGATACGACAGAGCAATCACAGTTTTCTCCCCCGATGGTCATCTCTTCCAAGTCGAGTACGCTCTTGAGGCTGTTAGGAAGGGTAACGCCGCCGTTGGTGTTCGCGGTATCGATATCGTCGTTCTCGGCGTTGAGAAGAAATCCACCGCTAAGCTTCAAGATTCTAGGTTTGGTTTCACATTTTTCTTCAATTTTTATGCAATTGATTTTATTTTCTCAAATTCGGTGTTAGGTCTAGGATCTTAGGGTTTAAACCGTGATCGGTGCTTTATGTTCTTTACCCTAGAATTTTTGTTTGGAATTTTGTTGGGAATTCGTTGTTGTCTTTTCTCAGTGATGAAGATGTGAAATAATTTGCATCGGAGTTTATTGGAATTTAATTTTGAGATTGCTATGATTTTATAATAAGCTCTGAATCCATGTGTTGACTGTTGTAGTTTTGTGATGTATGATGTTAGTAAATAACTCTGTAGCATTGTCACAATACTGACACATATTATTTATTACATTCAATTCATTCATTTTGTTCATATTTTTTTGTATGTGTCAGTGTTGTGTCGGTGCTTCATAGGTGAATAATGCTTGTTTGCTCAGGCGCAAAAAAATGTTTTTCAATATACTGTTGTGTGATGATTTGTTGTGTTGATGTTTTAGTAAGACTAGCAAATGAAGAAAAACAAAGGTTTTGCAATTTTTGTGCTGTGTATTTAAAATCTTAGATCTAGTTTGGAATTAAGGGTTAATAGCTTACAATAGCTTTTTGATTGAAATAAGATTATATAGTTCTTAATTTCCAAAAAGATCGTACAAGCTTTTTGATATTTATATTCGGTTGTTTTATGAGAAAACTTTTGCAAGATTTGAGATACTGAAACTAATTTTAGCTTAGTATATAAGAAGCTTTGAGATAATGAAACTAATTTTAGCATAGTAAATGAGAAGCTATTTATTTACATAAGGGTATAGTTATTGCAAATTCTGCTAATGTTTCTTTATATAGCAGCTTTATACGAGTTTATCCAAACTGCTTATAATATAATATGGATTTGGGTTGTTTACAAGTATTTTGCTTTTGTTTTGCAGATCAGTGAGAAAGATTGTTAATCTAGACGATCACATTGCTCTTGCTTGTGCTGGGCTAAAAGCTGATGCTCGTGTCCTGATAAACCGGGCCCGTGTTGAATGCCAGAGTCACCGTCTCACAGTTGAAGATCCATGCACCGTGGAGTATATTACCCGGCACATAGCCGGTCTTCAGCAGAAGTACACCCAAAGTGGTGGTGTGCGGCCATTTGGGCTTTCCACCTTGATCGTTGGCTTTGATCCTTACACCGGGTCTCCCTCTCTGTACCAGACAGATCCTTCTGGTACATTTTCAGCATGGAAGGCAAATGCTACTGGCAGAAATTCAAACTCAATCCGTGAGTTTCTAGAAAAGAATTTTAAAGAGACCTCTGGACAGGAAACTGTGAAGTTGGCTATCCGAGCTTTGCTTGAAGTGAGTTAATTTTCTCTTTAGTGCTTTTAAAAAAAATATTATTTGATTCTATCATTCATTTATATAGGAATTTGCTGCAACTTTTGCAAGGTGTTTTCTTGCTAGAAGATATAGGTGTTTTTACTCTTTTTTATGACGTTGGCTACCTAGGAGCAGTACTTTGGAAGAACTTTTAAGAGTGTCTTCAGTTCTTTATGTTTTCACTTTGCAAAACAAATGTTTTGTGAGAGACTGTAACAGAATCATTAACAGGAAGTTTAGGATGAATTAACCGTGTTAAAAAGATAATCGTACAGTTAATCTGGGTTTGGCTTTTGCCAACAATTTACCCACACTGTGGTCTCTGACCATTCCTTAAATCCTGCTATGAACTGGGCCTATATAGCACTAAGTGTCCTTTTTTTAACATTCATTTGAGATCTCGCCTCTTTCTGATTGTTGATCAACATAGTTTTTTTATTGTACATATGAACAGACACAGTCAGTATAGTAAACTTGCTAGCTATACAATGCTGACATATAGCTTTTTCTTTTGCAGTTTAATTATCGTTGAATAAGATTGAAACACAAATCTTATGCACTATGCGTTCACATTTACATGTGTTTAATCTATGATTCATTTATGCCAAAACTTATGTTATTCCTAGCTGATGGTTGTATGCCTTGTACATTCAAACATTATAATGGATCAAGCATGTTTGTCTGTTCTTGTTGCATAACTGTAATACTATAATGGACTAGTAACTTGTTTTATATTTGGAACTGGATCTGACAAATACTTTACATTTGGCTTTTGTGTAACTAGGTTGTCGAGAGTGGTGGTAAGAACATTGAAGTTGCTGTGATGACCAAGGAGCACGGTCTGCGTCAATTGGAGGAAGCTGAAATTGACGCCATTGTGGCTGAGATTGAAGCAGAGAAAGCAGCTGCTGAGGCTGCAAAGAAAGCTCCTCCTAAGGATACATGATTAAATGTTTCTTTTGTTTTGTATTTTACGTAAGCAGCGTTCTTGTAGGTGTTGGCTCTACTTATTGTAAAAGCTAAAATGATGCCATCAAATCCGAGATTGAAACACAAAAGAACTGGCGAGGCTATCCAAGAAACCCTAAGACATGATTTTCTTTATATTTATCTAGCTCGTGAATTGTTCTTTCTGGGTGACTTAAGGATGACTCCTTTAATTGTTTTTGGATCATGTCATTGTTGTTTAAGTTCGCAAATGGAGTTCAATTTGTTATTAAAAAATTGATTTCAATCTTAAATGTTATAATATGAAAAAAGGACACACTTAACAAATCATGGTACCTTTGTTTAATAAACATATTTTATGATATCAGCTTTTAAGGACTTTACCGCTTACTGATATCAAAACATGAGTATATTTTAAAGTTTGGAAGGCAGGGATTGGATAAGAAAAGGGAGATAATCTTTCACTTGGTAAATAAAAGGATAAAGCCCTATTCCTCAATTTGGAGTACCAAAAAAAACAATGAAAGGAAAGCTTTGGAGGGGTTAAAAATAAATAACTTAAGAGTGTGTTTGGAAGAGGTAATTTGGAAATTTAAAAATAAAGTATTTGAGTTTTCTCATAACATTACATTTCCTCAACATTACATTATATTCCCTTATCCAAACAATGGAATTCACCTCAAAGTATTTGAATTCCCTTGTAACATTATATTCCCTCAAAACATTCCCTAATCCAAACACACTCTAAAATTATTCTCTCTTTTGTTTTTAATTGAGTTTTTAAAATCTTCAATTAAGGAAAATACGTCTGCCCTTTCAAGTCCTCTATTCCAAACAAACCCCAATATGTAATCTTAATAATGGTTTCTTTTTTTATAAACTAAATACTGTATTTGTTCTTTCTAAAACACTGTATAATATTCAGGCACATTTTTTAATTATAATTATATATTTACTCTCGATTACAGGAGCTCCTTCTCAAAATCACCTTTATCCCTCACAAAATGAAATTGAAATTGTGCTGTTTACATTTAAAGAAAATTTATGCAACAATTTGTTTTGATAAACAACCACCTTAATTAGGACTTTTAAGTTTAAACACTCCATCTTGGTTCTCAATAAGTTTCGAATTGCAATCCTCAGTAGCGAACTCAACATCATTTAATCATTTAGAACTAAACTATCACATGATGGTTCCAAACAATCATCCAAGACTTACTCTGTTACTCATCTTCTTGTTCCTTTTCAACCCCACATGCTTATCTTCCACTATATCAAACAAAAGAATGTTCAAACCAAACTTCTTCATTGAAAAGTGAGATTCTTGAGCTTGCTAACACACCCAACACAGTGAAATGGATGAAGAACATTAGAAGAGAAGTTCATGAGTACCCTGAACTTGCATATGAAGAATTCAAGACAAGTTCTGTCATAAGGCGTGAGCTTGACAAGTTAGGTGTTGTTTATCAATGGCCTGTGGCTAAAACTGGTGTTGTTGCTAAAATTGGTTCTGGATATCCTCCTTTTGTTGCTCTTAGAGCTGACATGGATGCTTTGCCAATTCAGGTAAAAAGAAAAACATGTTGCAAAAACTTCACTCTCATGCATGTTTTATGTTATTTTAAGGTTTTGTTTTGTTTCTTACTTTATCTTCTTTGTTTTCATGTTTGGAATCACGGTGAGTTTGATAAAATCAATTACCACCGTGATTTTGTTGAATCTTGAGAGTATAGTTTTCGGCAGAATCACTATGGCACACATTGTGATTTTACCAAACTCACCGTCAATTCAAACATTGGGTGACATGATGTTGCATCCAATTGTTGATCTTTGTAAAAAAAAAAAATGGAGAAGAAATTGAAAAGGAATTCGACAAAGTAGTTCAATTAAGTTAACATTCTTCTGAAGTAGGGTAGATGTGCACAACTTAAGATAACAATTGCATGTTAACATCATGTCTGAGGTCACAATGTGTACACAACGACATCGCAACCGCAATTAATGCCAGTAATTGTTCGTTTGATTGAAATTAGTATCCCTTGCATTGTTAACAAAAAATATAGCATAGTATTTTTGTTGATGTCAACAGGAATTGGTTGATTGGGATCATAAAAGCAAAGGAGACGGAAAAATGCATGCTTGTGCGCACGATGCACATGTGGCGATGCTTCTTGGTGCTGCAAAGATACTGCAAGAAATGAAAGACAAATTAAAGGTAAAGACAAAGTGGAATTGGAAAAATGTTAAAATGAGTTTTAGGAATCTTTCACTGAAAACTAATTAGTCCTCCATATGCAGGGTACTGTTGTGCTTATTTTCCAACCAGCCGAGGAAAAAGGCACAGTTGCAAGGGACATGATCCAAGAAAATGTGCTTGAAGATGTAGAGGCTATTTTCGGATTGCATTTAGTGCACAGTATCCCTTAGGTGTTGTTGCGTCGCGTCCGGGTGAATTTTTAGCAGGATATGGAAGCTTCAAAGCGAAGATCAAAGGGGGGTTTAGCAGGAACTCCGCAGCGTTGTCTTGATCCAATTTTGGCTGCTTCGGCATCCGTGATTAGCTTGCAAAACATTATTTCAAGGGAGGTGGATCCTTTAGACTCGCAGGTGGAGTCAAACACTGAAATTCAATTACAAAAAAAAGACTTACAAGATAAAAGTTTTAACACATTAATTCTAATGATTGATTCCGTTTGTGGCTTGAGTCTTGTATAAAAAGTTTATATATAAAGCTTAATTTTGCAGGTGCTTTCTGTAACATTTGGAGGTACTTATAGAGCATTCAGCAAAAAGAGCTTCAATACACTAAGGAATAGGATAGAAGAGGTAACTGTCTTGTGACATGTACGCCATATTGTCATCGTAGTTTGAAACTGCAGTCTAAAATATAGAGGTCTTGGAGGCCTCCACAAATACATCACGACAATAATAGTAGTTGCATCGGCCGTGTTTCACCATATTTTTCAACAACATTCAAGGATCACAACTACAATTGTTGTCACATAGTTTCACCAATAATAATGGTTTTGGAGACCTCCACAATTGCATCACGACTGCAATGGACACACCAGTTGCATTTGACAGTATCTTTTCAAAAAAATTAGGATCACTATTCACGGCTACAATTGTTGTCCTGGTTCTAAAGTGCAGTTTACAATATAAAGCTTTAGGGGCCTTCACAGCTGCATCACGACTGCGATTACGGCCACATCGATCGCGTTTGACAGTACTTTTTCACAATATCAAGAATTACAATAAAAGCAACTGCAATTTAGAACCTTCATTGTTGGCATCTATGTAGCACCGACCCTTCAGATTGAAGGAGAGTACAGTGTCTGACAATGACACATGTAGTTGATTATAGCATTTTCTCAAATTATTACTGGCATCGACGTGTTAGTGTCGTGACCGTGCCTCATAGGTTGTCACATTCACATGTTGATTATGAACTAATTGAGAAGTATAGAGCATATTAAAAGTGTGTTTTCATTTATTTGATTTATTTGTGCAGGTTATCAAAGGGCAAGCAGAAGTGTATAGATGCTCAGCAGAGGTTGAATTCTTTAGTGAAGAACATTCAACAATTCCTCCTACTACAAATGATGAGATAATCTACCAACTAGCGAGGAAAGTATCTAGTATGATTGTTGGAGAAGAGAACATAAAATTATTGCCAATCGTCACAGGGAGTGAAGATTTTGCATTTTACTTGGAAAAAGTGCCTGGCTCATTTTTCTTTTTAGGTATAAAAAATGAGAAGAGTGGATCCATATATTCAGCTCATAGTCCTCACTTTTTCATTGATGAAGATGTTCATCCCATTGGCGCTGCAATACATGCAGCATTTGCTCTTTCATATTATTCTTATTCAACAAATTCTTATCTTTGAGTCTTCATTATCTACCAATTAAATGTGAAAATTTAATAATATAATGAGATATAGAGGCATGTTGAATATGTTGGACCATGTAATTACAAACTGCTGTTTACTATCATAGTTTCCAATATTATTTTAGTACCTTGGAAAACTATTAAATGCCTCACCAGGAACTAGCTTATTCAGATTATAGATATTGTAGTAGCTAGCAGGAAAACAAAAGTATTGTCTGAGAAATTTCAAGCACAAAATTCTTTTGAGAGATTAATCCAGCCAACATATTAAACGGAAGCTTATGTTGGAATTGGTTGCAGATTGCTAAATGGTATGTAACAAAACAGAGAGAAAGAGATTAGGAAAGCTTGAGAACTTTTATTAATTTCTCACACAAACTACATAGTGCAACTAGCACTTATTTATATGAACTGCTATGTAACAAACTTATCAGTTACACTAACTGAATTACCAACTGTAAAAACTGAATTGGTTTTGTGTTACTTACAACACCATCCCTTAATACAAAACTACATCAAAATACAAAACATTAAAATGATACAACTCCAAGTTCTCTTCTTAGCCTTGCAAACTGGTCAGTCCTCAAAGCCTTTGTCAAAACATCGGCAACTTGCTTATTAGTAGGACAGTAAGCTTCTGTCAATTTCTGCTTCTGAACTTACTCTCTCAGAAAAAGAAACCTAGTTTCAATACGTTTGCTCCTACCTTGAGATACAGGATTCTTCGCTAAATTTATTGCTGACTTGTTATCAACTAGTAGCTTTATAGGACTCTTCACTTCAATCTTAAATTACTGCATCAGTGGATCTAACCAGGCAGCTTGACAAGCTGCAAGAGATCCTTATGGTGATCACCTTTTCGATCTTATCTTCCTCATGAAAGTGGTGATCATTCATCTTCTTAGTAAGTTTGCAATTTCTTTCTGGATTTGTATTTCTAGAATGAGTCTTGTAAATTGCTTGAAAAATTGAACTCCTCAATAAAGTATTTTGTATTCTTGAGTTTGTTGGTTAACATCTTGGAGATGGCTTTTGGAGCATGTATCAAAAGACTCTTGTTTGTATTTGAATGGTTTGTTGATCCATTAGGATTGTCACTTCGTCCCTAATTTTGTTTGTCTGTCTATAATTTCTTCTCGAGTTCCCCTTATAGTGAATTCATATATTGAATTTCTCTTTGCTGTTAAAAAAACACATGTATAGCT
>Ga0209282_1001053_pt1 | contig 14571 bp, 2 predicted proteins | sample Mtrugardesep15_FD_187529 | JGI IMG/M metagenome (GOLD analysis project Ga0209282, IMG submission 187529) | Root nodule microbial communities of legume samples collected from California, USA - M. trunc garden sep15 (SPAdes) (version 2) | ecosystem: Host-associated > Plants > Roots > Nodule...
CCTTATTTAGATCAGTGTAGCCCGTGCACATTCTCCATTTTCCTGAGGGCTTCTTCACCATCACCACGTTGGCCAACCAGGTCGGATACTTTACCTCCCTAATAAATTTTGCTTTTACCAACTTGTGTGTCTCCTCTTGTACTGCCTTTTGTTTCTCCATACTCATCTTACGCTTTTTTTGCTGCACCGCCCTCGCCATTGGATCATTGGCTAGTCGATGACATATGAAATTGGGATCTATTCCTCGCATGTCTTTAGCTGACCACGTGAACACATCTAGGTTTCTCCTTAGCGTATGCTTCAGGTTCTCATCCATCTCTCTCGATAAGGTCGTACCAATCTTGACCATCTGGCTCAGCTCTTCCCCGATCTGTATCTCTTTCAACTCCTCTGTTGGCCTTGGATGCCACTCCTCCTCATCTTGTAGAGAGAATACCTATACATTTTGTAGTAAGGAGAGTAGATATGTTGAAGAATAGTTAGACCACTAGAGGCAAAGGAAAATTTAAAAAAACTATTAGAGAAACTATTATGCAAGATTTGGAGATTAATGAGTCTGACTGAAATATAGTTTATGATAGTACATTGTGACATAGTTTGATAATAAGATAAAGCTTGGTTGTTCTTGTTGTTGTTTGTATTTTCACTTTTAGTATTTGGATGCAATTAATAATGCATGTTTAAAGGAATGCTTATTTTTTATTTAGTTTTTTAAAATGGATTTGACTCAACCTTTAGGATATAAGGTACTTCTGAAAAGGGAAAGGGTTTGCTTTCTTTGTGGAGTTGGATTATGAGAACTTGTCCAACTATTTCATACATTACAAAATTATTGGCCATTACTTGGAAATTTGCAAGAAAGTAAGTATTTAGATAGAAGAAGAAGTTGAAAAGGAACCTGTAGTGAAAAATAAGCAAAACATATCCCTTAGGAATAAATGATGAAAAAAAGAATAAAGAGATAAATAATGAGGTAGTGAAACTTGAACAGTTTGAGAATCAAATAGAAGGGGTCAGATTAGAATATAACTTACAGAACAAGGTAACTGTGGTAAACAAAGGAGCAGGTCCAACTGAGATGGAAACTCATTCAATTCAACACAAGGGATGACCAAGTGATACTAAAAATATGGATATAGCAGACAAGAACGCTAGATTTTTATTGATGAACTAAGAGAGAAGCAGTTGGGACAAAATAAAATTTTGAGCTCAAATGGCTCATAAGTTGTGGATGCAACGCAATTGTCCGATGAAGATGATGAGGAGTATGAAAGTAATTCAAATGAAGTAACCTTACATATAGCACCTTTTCTTGAAAGAATCCAAAAAGGTAGAGTTTTTCACGAAATTTTGGGCCAACATGGCATATGATTAGGAAGTTGAGGCTAGATTATTGGAGGATATAAAGAAAGATGATGATCAACCAATAAAAATTGTTTCCTCTCAAGATTTTCAACAGGTCAAATCTAGAAATAAAAAGAAAAACAAGAACCAAAAAAATACAGTAAACAAAAAATATTGGAATGTGAGGGGTTTTTCAACACCCTATCAAGAGTGGCCCTAAAGATATGGGTCTTGTTAACTGGTGCCTCCGGAGCACTGGTTAAGGAATCTATAAATAGAATTTTATGTCTTGGAAATATAAACTGTCACTTTTTATTAAGTAATAATTACATTACTTTTTAATAAAAACTTACTTTATTTGGTGCTTAACCAATGCCCCGAGGGCACTGGTTAACATTGTCCTAAAGATATTTATTCATCTTAATAAAAACTGATTTCTGTTTCATTTGATAACCTTGGATTGACTTTGCTTGTTTCCCAAGAAACTGGTATAATTAAGGATTCAAATTATTTGTCTTTAATAATATAGATAATTTGATTCCTTTCTTTGTGCTTGTGTGTAAAGAGTATTAACCTTGATATAGTTAAGATAGATGACCAATATGTGGCTTTCACTGAAAAAAAAAAGATTAGATAGATTTGTTTGTAACCAGTTATGCATTGATAACTACAAAACTATATCTTGCTCCACTTGTATCAAACATAAATCTGATCATTATCCTATTTTATTAGAGTTTTATAGCAGTGATATCAGATAGGCTTTCGCAGTTTGGATTTAGGAAAATGTGGTCAAAACATTATGATTGTGAAACTATAATCAGTGAGTGATGGAAGTCTAATCTTGTTGGTTGTCCTATGTACATTTTGAAGTTGAAGTTGTTAAAGTAAAAGTTGAAATACTGAAACATCATGAATGTTTTTGGAAATGTTCACAACAAAGTCTCTGAAGTTGAATTTTGATATTTTTAACATAGTATGAATTTTAAAAAATTTTATCATATCAATTTTTTTTATATATCTACATAAAAAATTGTTTTCGCGAATATAAACAAATAAAATTCATAACTGACATAATTTAACTATTTAACAAAACAAATTTTTGTAGATGTAAAAGAAAAATATTTAATAGAAACACTATCTTAAAATTGATAATTTTCATTTAATATCTTTAAACATTCAACAATATTAACGATCTAATTATTTTTTATATAATTACCGCAATATTATTTCGCACAAGTCTTTTACTAGTTTAACTAAAAAATAAATGAATCATCAGTAGACTTTTCTTTAGACTCTTGTATATGGTGGAATGAATTACCACAAATTGTTTATCCTTATGTAATTAGAAACAAGTTCGGACTTCTGATTTTAACTTTACTAAACTTTTTAAAAGGTTTTGGTTTGGTCTTTCTCTTTTCTTTCTATCTTTTGGCTTAATATATTGTGTTCATCTTTATTAAAAGGAAACATCTCATTTTATTTTTTTAGCATTCTTTTCTTTAAACTCTTGTATCCAGGGAATGTAAGTTACCACAAACCGGTCTTCTTGTTCCCCATAACGTAATTAAAAACAACTTAAGTCTAAACAAACAAAGAAAATGTTAACAAGTGTCCTTCGAGTAGTCTTTAAGGACCATATATTTATGAAAAACATGTAATCAATGCATAGAAAATCGAAACAATTGACTTTTTTAAATAATAGGTTAAATTACACCAAAAGTCTTTTAAGTTTGAGGTTTGTAACATATAAGTCATTTAAGTTATTTTAGTCTTACGTAAGTCCTTTAAGTTTGAGGTTTGTAACAAATTGGTCATTTAAGTTATTTTGATCACACATAAGTTCTTTTAAGTTTGTTAACGTTTTCAATTTAGTCTTTCTATTAACCAAACGATGATGTGGTAGAAGGACTAAATCAAAAATATTAACAGACTTAAAAGACTTATTTATGACCAAAATAACTTAAAGGACCAATTTGTTACAAACCTCAAACCCCCGGTGTAATTTACCTTAAATAATAATTGCTTATTTTAAAATAGACACTCGTTAACAAGACTAACAAACAATTATAATTAAATTATTAATGAATTCTTTCAAAGACGAATTGTTCACGATAACTAGTTCAATTCATGGTATAACAATAGTTAAACTTTACTGTACTTCAAATTAACAAATATCTATACCCTAAAAAAATCAGTGTTAAAAAAATAAATAAGGTACATTAGGTATGCTAATTTTCCACAAGAATTTGGTTTGGCCCCCTTCTCTTTTATTTCAAGTTAGGCCTTCTTAACATAATGTCTGCTAATAATTACACGTGCAAGCTGTCTGTTGCAAGTTAGAATGAATCGTTTATGATAAGGGGAGCTGCCCAAAACTCCACCCAATCAACAACCTCCACGTGGAAAATTCCAGCGAATTAACAACCACCACGTGGAATTCGGATGATGGCTATTTATATCATCAAAACTGAAACACGTTGCAACACAAACCATACAATCCCTCTCAAAAAAGCGCCAACCATCTACGTCGTCGTTTCAACACTCGAGTTTCTTCAACACCATGGTTCTTAGCACTTAAACGACGACGTGTTTTAACACTGAACTTCGTTACAATGGAGTGCGTTGGAATGAGAAACGTAACGGCAATGGCGTTTTGCATAAGTCCTTCTTTGCGGTTTAGAAGAAAGAAGATTTGTTGGAGAAGAAGAGAAGTTTCATCGAACGCGATTCGGTTGCGTTCGATTAAAGTTAATGCGAAAGCAGGTGGTGCAGGAAGTGAGAGTTGTGTTGTTGCTAAAGAGGATTATGCCGATGAGGAGGATTTTGTTAAAGCTGGTGGTTCTGAACTTGTTTTTGTTCAAATGCAGCAGAAAAAGTCTATGGATATGCAATCTAAGCTTGCTGATAAGGTTTGTTTATTTTACTCTGAACTTGTTATTGTAGTTGTTGTTGTTGACTATGTTGAGTTGCGCACTATGAAGAACAGACACTTCTCTGATGTGACGTATCTCGTGTATACAACACCGATACATATAATTATACTGAATTATGTGATTTTCTTAAATTATTAGTGGTGTCCGCATGTTAGTGTCCGTGACATGTTTGGTGTTGTGTCCGTATTATTGCTTCATAGGACTTGTGCATTGATTGGTGGTTTGAATGAAGTGTTCTTTGGTCAGATGGCAGATGAGGTGGGGATAGTAGATTGACTTTGAAATTTTTTATCAAATTGGTAGTTGAAATAAGGATTTAATTAGTATACTTTGTCAATGTACACATGTTGCAATAATGTGTTGTCACCTTAATTAATGAATATAAATATGACATAAATAATTAATCTTTTGAAATAATTGATAATTATAAAGTTACATAAACTTATTTGTAATGAAAAAAATAGAAGATGTGCTGTCAATGTAAAATAGTTTGAAATTATAAAGATATTTTGAAATTGATGATCATCTTGTATTATCCCAAATCACAAAGATATTTTGAAATTAGTTGTGTGACATGGTAGATTATAAAGTTGAAATAAGAATTTAATTAGTACACTCCATTAGTGTACACGGTTGTTACGTCAATCGATGAATATGGCATAAATAATTAATTTCTTGAAATAATTGATGATTATAAAGTTACAAAAATCTATTTGTATTGAGAAAATAGAAGATGCGCCGTCAATCAATGTAAAATAGTTTGAAATTACAGAGATATTTGAAATTAGTTGTTTGACTTGGTAGATTGATGGGCTCTTATTGAAAAATGATATAATCTCATGAGAGTGACTGTTACCAAACAGCTCTATTTTGTGTGCGTATGATTTCTTTTTCTTCTTTCCTTTATTTTTTGATTGAAAATGTAAAGAATAATGTTATGGAATTATTTGGTTTTGTTTTTTGCTTTTAGGTTATTAGCTTGTATTTGTTGATTGAATTATCTTATTTACGACTTGCAGATTTAAAAGTGTTTGAAATTTATTTGTATAAGTAATTGCATTATGCTTTGTCGATTTAAAATGGTGTCTCGTTTCTTTAGGGCATGTAGAGTGTAGATATTTGAATTATATATGGATGAAATTTTAGCTCCTTCTAGGGGTGGATCTGGGAAAAAAATTGGATTTCTATTGTGACAAGGATGGTTATGGCGTATGAAAATGACACCACAAACTCATGATATGCGGCGACATACATGATGCTTTTATTTACAAGAACAAGAATATGATGAATTCTATAAGATGAGTTGTTTTTTCTTTATAAGCAAAAATTATCATTTATGAGAGTACAAGGGACACTCCAACCCTGTACAATCAAATATTGGGAGATTTAAGAATTCAATGGATTACTTAACTAAGCGAAATAAGCTGAACTCTTCCGCTCCCTCATAATAAACCATCTGCAAGAGAGCACCTTCTTATGAGATATCATACCATCCCAATTAGCAATTGCTCCTTGAAGGACATAGGAGTTATGATTTAAATTTGAGGATTTGTTTTTTTCTTCTAGTTATATTTTATTTAACATAGTTTATTATTATTATAATCATCTTGCAGCCAGTTAAATTAATATATATTCCATTTTGGCTTGTTAAAAAAAAAAAACATTAAGGATGGAATGGCATGTTACAGAGGTTAGGGCGAGTGAAAAACATTACTCCTAAACAAAATTAGCAATGCAGAATCTATAAAGACAATGGGACTAATGCGTTTTTTAGGGGTGAAATGTGTTCTTTATAGATATAGCTCAAGTATTACATGATAGTTGGGGGCTGTGACCGCCACAAATCATGTATAGCTTGTTCCGTCCATGGCTCTTTCTATGAATAAAAATGATGTGAACTGTGCCGTGTAACCTGTGTTATGGCATGCACGTCTTTATTTTCAAGCACAAATTATCGTTTTGGTAATATTACTTATAGTTTGAAAGCATTGTTAACTTTCAATCTTTCATGCACAGATGCACCGTTATATTTTTCAAGCAATTAACTATCCTTATCTTAATATTGCTTGTAGTTTTGAAAGCATTATTAACTTTCACGTACAGCACTGCTTTTCATGTTTTTGAGATAACAAAATTGATCATTGAATTTGTATATGTTGTGTGTGTGTGTGATTATTCTCTTGAGAATTTATCATTAATCGCTCTTGCAGTTGCCACCTATATCTTCTGGGGATGGAATACTAGATCTAGTTGTTATTGGTTGTGGTCCTGCTGGTCTTGCTCTAGCTGCTGAGTCCGGCAAGTTAGGATTAAAAGTTGGACTTATTGGTCCGGATCTCCCTTTCACAAACAATTATGGTGTGTGGGAGGACGAATTTAAAGGTATCATTCTTGCTGTATCTTTCTGATTACATTATCTTTTTAGACAATGTTTACACGCATGTTTGTGAGATTTTGATAGTTTTACCCTTATGATTTCAGTTTTGCCCTTCTTTTTATGAACCACAGAAACAGTGATCTTAGAGCTTTTCATTTTCACTCTAGTTGTGTTAGTACTGCCTAACAGATTTCATTTAAAGGAATTGCTGTTTGCTTCTTTATTCTGATGATCTCTTTGATGTTTTGTTAGTTTTCATTCACCAGTTTGGATATTTATGTCCTGAAAAACAGTATATTATTTTTTTTGCTGGACAAGAGCATATATTTTGCTTTCTTAGTTGATATTACGCCTTACCAAGTGCACTTCATTATAATTTCAGGGCTTGGACTTGAAGGTTGTATTGAGCATGTTTGGAAGGATACCGTTGTATATATTGATGATAAAAATCCCATTTCAATTGGACGTTCTTATGGCCGTGTCAGTCGGCATTTGCTTCACGAGGAATTGTTAAGAAGGTATAACTGCTGATGATATCTATTGTATCACTATTATTTCTGAATTAACTTCTTGGTTGTAAACACTTTATTTCCTTTTGTAGATTTTGTAATTCATATTAATTTTCCCTAGGTGTGTCGAGTCAGGTGTCTCGTATCTTGGCTCAAAAGTAGAAAGGATTGTTGAGGCTAGCAATGGTCAAAATCATGTTGTCTGTGAATATGATACTGTAGTGCCCTGCAGGTACGATTTGCATGCTTTTATAATTTTTATCATCTCATCTATAACATATTGAAACTTCCTTAAACCTTGTTATGGCGGTAGTTTTGTAGTACCATGTTGCCCTTATTATATATTGAAACTTCTGACCTGTTATTATAGGCTTGCTACTGTTGCATCAGGAGCAGCTTCAGGGAAACTATTGCAGTATGAGGTTGGGGGTCCAAAGGTGTGTGTACAAACAGCTTATGGTGTGGAAGTTGAGGTAGGGGGCTGGCTCTTTGGTTCTAATGTTTTTATTAGACTGTTGGTATGATATCATGTAGTATTACTCCTGTCCTGCAAAATATGATTGGATTGTTGTACTTTACAGTGGAACAGTGTGCTGAAAGGCTTTTACTTTGTGAAAATGTTTTCAAAAAGTAGACGGGGCCTTATATTTTACTATCTTTAACTAGAACGCACCCACTAATTTTTATGTGGGAGTGTTTTAGCATGCTACACCGTAGAGTGCATTTAACCACTTTTTAGTTATCACTTGCTAAAATACTCCTAAAAAATAAGTGGGTGTATTATAGCAAATGTCTATAGAAGTTGCTAACATACACCGACTTTTTTTTAGAAGGTGTGTTATAGCAACATATACCTCAAGGTGTATTTATCAAATTTTTAGTTATAACTTGCTAAAACACTCCCACATAAAAACTAGCGGGTGTGTTCTAGCAAATCCCACACACACACAGATATATATAATGTTTTTGATGAATAAGTTGGACAAATTGTACCATGTCCGGGAAGTCCCTAAATATTGGTGTATCCATGCTTCCTTACTTGTCTTTAACATTATAACATGTAACATGTATACTCTTTTTAATTGAAAAATGTTAAATGTATAAAATATGATGGATAGTAATAATGAGTAATTACTTCTTTTATTTCTTATAATTTTAGGTTGAAAACAGTCCTTATGATCCAAACGTGATGGTTTTCATGGATTACAGAGACTATATGAAGAAAAATGTTCAAAGTCTAGAAGCTAAATATCCAACATTTCTTTATGCAATGCCCATGTCTCCTACAAAAGTGTTCTTTGAGGTTTGCTCAATGTTTTTTCAGTGTAGTGTTTTCCATTAAGTATTGCAGTTCTGTTTGTATTTATAGACAAATTCCAATCGCAGGAAACATGTTTGGCGTCTAAAGATGCCATGCCTTTTGATTTATTAAAGAAAAAGCTCTTATCAAGATTAAATACGATGGGGATCAAAGTTACAAAAACTTATGAAGAGGTAAGGGCTTTGGCAATGCTAGCTGTATTACATTTTCAGGAGTACTAGCAATATACTTTCTGACAGGCTTTTCTCAACACACTCCCTCCTATTGTCTGAAAATTGAATGATTCCCGGACTTTGGAAATGGTTCTTTCTAAATTATGTGGATTCCACATAAATTTAGCAAGGGCTCATCCTCTTGTCAAAAAAAGGACCCATCCATTTTCCATATAGGATAATACTTAGTTGCGCATATGTATTGTTAAATGACCACTCTGTCCTATCGTACTATTACATATCTTACTCTGAAAAAATACAATTTCTGATATTTGCTGCGATCATTGGTCATCAATTTTATTTATTCAGTTCTTTTTCCGCTGAAAGCATGTATTATACTGGAGAACATTGACGGACTGAAAAACAGCGCTTCCCTTGATAACAGTCTTTTATCCTCGATTTCCAATTGTCCTTTGAGCTGCTACATAATAGTTGGGAAATTATAATATGAGATGAGATGTACAAGTTCTTTTAGTGCATTTGGACATATTTAGCATCTGATGTTGAATTCTGAGTTTTTTTATCTACAAATTTGTGTAGGAATGGTCTTATATCCCAGTTGGTGGATCCTTACCAAACACAGAACAGAAGAACCTTGCATTCGGTGCAGCTGCTAGCATGGTGCATCCAGCCACAGGCATGGCATTGTCACATTTTCATAATATACATATGCTTAATTAACTTATAGCTCTTTTAATATTGGTTTCATCCAATAGGCTACTCTGTTGTGAGATCGTTGTCGGAAGCTCCGAAATATGCTTCAGTAATTGCTACAATTTTGAATGACGGTAATGCAAGGGACATTATTACTTATGGAAGAAGTAAGGAGAATCCATCAATGCGAGGTAATCAAGTAAACCCGTAAGCTTAGAACCTTAGACCGTAAATGTTACCAGTTCCTCCAAAATCACGAAAACTATGCTTACTTTTTTCTTTCCTCAAATAGTTCTACTATCTGGCAGAAAGTTATGCATAATTTTGAGATGTAGACTGTGTTCATTCCAAATTTGAGAGCTGACATTTTCAGACTTCCCATTGATGTAAGGTTTTCGATTTGTATGTCCATTTAAATTTTCTTTTTCTTTCAGCTTGGAATACACTTTGGCCACAAGAAAGGAAACGACAGAGATCATTCTTTCTTTTTGGATTAGCACTAATTGTGCAGCTGGACATTGAAGGCACTAGAACATTCTTTCGTACTTTCTTCTGCTTACCTGAGTGGTATGGTCTATTTTCCCTCATATATGTCATAGATGTTTTGGACTTTGTTGTAGCTGTTAGTATGTGTGCTGTACAAATTATGCTTCAGTCCTCTATATTCTATCTTCTATCTTGGCTTCAGTGCTTGAAACTTGACTGCCAAAGAAATGCCACAAATCATAATACCAATTCTATGTTATTTGGAAAATGGCGCCTGCTTTATTGTTAACAGTAAAATCCTCTTTGGTATGCATGATAGGATAGCATAGGACAGGATAAGGACTAGTATAAAAACTTGAAAGTACAAGGTTTGATATAATTTTAATACTGCAATGTTTATGAAGAAAAATAAACCCCGAAGTAAGGTGGGGGATATCACACTTTCCATTTCTCTTTCCCCAAAGCCCTCCCTTTCCTTTTGCTCCTAACTCTCAAACAAAGCCTAAATTGGTCCCTCCACGTTAAAGAAATGGACTCAACTCTAACTCTAGAACATGACAAGGTCACATGAAAATTCTGTGGACTCAACTCTATCTCTAGCACAGGACAAGGTCACATGAAAGTTATGTGTATGTGTCACATACATTAAGTAGGTTGGACCAATGTTTGGATCCTCTAGAGTAGTTTCTCTCTAAATTTAATGGTCCCTACAACTGCAACACCAGACTGCAACTCTAGAGGATCAAAGACCGGTCGGACCATATTAAACTTTTTAGATGTGCACATAGAACAAGATAATAACGAAATTCGCACTTCATAATTCTTTTCACATAATCATACTATATGAAAATCTGATATGAATGGGTCCATTTCCAGTCAAGCTGTTCCTTTAGTTTTAATGCAAGCTCCCTAGGGATAGGAGAGATTTAATCTGAAATTTTGTGATCCTTTACATGCTACAACTCCCTTTTTACTATAGACCATAACAATACCTCGTGGCATAAAGGTTGGTAGTATTCAGGTTACTTGTTAGCATTAGATAAACCAGTTTGCTTTCTTGTGATATAATTCTGACTCCATCTTATTGCTTATTTTTTTTTCCCACGATTGAAATTGCTGCATAATGGGATGATGATTAAATGATTTTTATCGCAGGATGTGGCAAGGATTTCTTGGTTCTTCTCTGTCATCGAAAGATCTTCTATTGTTTGCACTCTACATGTTCATAATAGCACCAAATAACTTAAGAATGTCTCTAGTCAGACATCTGCTTTCAGATCCTACAGGGTCAACTATGATAAAAACCTACTTGACTATATAGTACGTTTCTATGAACTTTTTCCTCTTGTTAGGTACCCTGTATTGGGAGACATGCTAGATTACATTAGGAGCCTTAATAGAGTTTAGAGGTTATGTACATGTTTATATTATTATTTTACTAAAAACAATATTTTGTTTATGATTTTGTATTCCTTGTGCTGTGTTATTTGAATGTGTGTATTTTTTTTTTCTCTAATGGCAAATGATATATATACTAAACTCTTGACCCGTGCTATCGCACGGGTCCTATCGAAAAGAAGTTAAACGAATAAGTCGCAACAATGTAACATATATAGTTATTATAAGTTTTAACAAAATTTAAAAATATGTTCCCTTCTACGACAACAATAGCAACAAAATGAAATGATAGCATACAAAAAAAAAAAGGTTTGAACTTTAATCATCAAGATACATTAAGAAAGACTTCGTGATAAACATTTGAGGTCGTATCAGTATTCTCTCTATCTCCATCAACGATTAGTATTTTCAGTCATTGTTTTGAAGTGACCCTTGAGATTGCAACGTACAACTGACCATGCGAGAACACATGACTCCGCAAATAAATTCCAATGAAATGTCATTAATAAGTATTAATTTTTCTTTTAATTTTTCTCGCAATAATAAGTATTAATTCCAATGAAATATCATTAATAAGTATTAGTTTTTCTTAATAAATTCCAACGATTAGCAATAATAAGTATTAATTTTTCTTTTATTCACAATGGAATATCATTAAGTTTCATAAATATTTGAAATTCGATCTGTTATATCTGATAAACCTAATAGTGTGGCACACTTGATAAATGATTAATTGGAAAACTCGGCATTTATGACTGTGTAAGTAACTATGTAACTTGTCTGTACGCTTTAAATTTTAGTTTTGGTTTCTCAGCCATTGTACGCGCATTACTAACCTCTTCTATTGGGCCACACAATCATCAATGCTCAAACGATAACTTTTTAAAATATGACAGCTGAACAATAAATTCACAAAAACCTGCACCAAATACATTAATTGAGATGACTCTGTATATACTAACAATACTCTTATTTGCACAATAAATGTGACTCTTCAAAAGACATGTTTGCACGTACACCACTATCAAAATAGTATTCACTACTTGTTTTAAAATTACATCATAAGACAAATGGATAGAAACAAAAAAGTGTCATCATAATATATAATGGAAACCGAAAAATTAACTAAAAATATATTGATCAATATTTTGTTAACCATTTGATATCTTTATTTGAATTGCCCTTCATAGCATGATTTTCGTGATCTATACACTATGTTTTGCTGAAGGCTAGTTAAAACTAAAAGTGTCTTATTAAAATTTGAATTTGTTACATAAAATGTTATGAAGTAACTTGTTCAAATAGATTTGGACTTACTGTCTATATGTAATCCGAGAATTATAATTTTGTTATGTTTGCTTTTCTGTATGGTTTGAACATTACATATTGTATTGTGTCTTGCACTTGATCTATAAGAATTCATACCAGTAATTTTCATATAAGAATTATATTATTACTATGAATTAGCGAGTCTTAACAATCAAACGAAGAAACATTATAAGACCATTATTTTGGCTTCATGAAGGATTATGGTACAATATAAATTACAGGTAAACAATTTTTCATAAATTGCATTTAAACTTAATAGTCAAACGAAGAAATATTTTAAAACCATTATTTTGGCTCCATGAAGGATTATGGTAATATAGAAATTACTGGTAAACAATCATTCATAAATTGCATTTAAACTTAATAGTCAAACGAAGAAACATTTTAAAACCATAAATTGCATTGAAATTAAAAGATAGTATATTAAACTAGAAAGATAATACCATAAATTGCATTAAAATGAAAAGATAACAGTTATGGGATCTACAGTTGAGATGTAGAAAGTTGTTAGGGAGGAAAAATGAGACTGGATTAGTGCTAACATGCCAGTTTGGCAAATCTAGTTTTTATAATAAAGAATATTAAAATAGACTCAAAAATGGTAATGGATGGTATCTATCAAATTTTGGTGACATTATCGTTAATTATAGACACATTTCAACGATAAATCTTATGAACTTTCGTGTTATACTCGTTGAAAAACAAACCAATAAAGTTGTCCTTAGTCTTGCTAAAATGGCTCCATATTTATCTAGTTTCCGTATTTTTATCTGTCAATAGATCCAAACATTATCTTAAATAAAATACATTAAGTTTGTTTCCATAAAAAACATTAAAAAATAGGATACTCTCCGCCAAAATCTCCACTCATAAAGAACAAGTCAACATCCCTGGTCTCCTGTTTGAGGAAATGAAACTTAACGCATTTCATCGCTCACTATTACATTTTATCGAGTTTCTAGTAAGATATCTCATGGCATTGGCAAAGAGGCTACTCCATCCATCCCACAATATATGACTTATATGAAAATGTGCAATTTTGACCTAACTTATTTTGATTATATTTTTTTACTAATATACAAAAATAAATAATATCATATAAGATGTCGTTAGATTCGTCCCGATGAATATTTTTAAAATATCAAATTTTCATAATTTTTTTTAATATATTATTCAAGATATTTAAGCTGAAAATTATGCATTTGTATGCATAATAGGGTTAACTGTGTCAAATATTATGGGACGGAGGGAGTATTACCTTTTATCGAGTTTCCTTCACACTTTGTGGTGGAATTAAAGTCTAAAAAACTAACTTGATCTATAAATTTTGCGTCTATAACACTATAGCGAGATAAATTACGCGTCTGTTTGTTTTGGCTTTTCAGCCTCAAGAAGCAATTCTACAAACTCAAAAGTAAAAAATTAAGATTTTAATGATGTTTGTTTTGGCTTTTGAGAATTGCTTTTATACTCCAAAAGCAATTATCTTTAAAGCCACAATTCATAGCTTCTAGCTTTTCAAGAATCAATTCTACATTAAACTATTATCAATTCCATAAATGCCCTCTTAAGACTATATTGCACTTAATTATCCTAATTTATTAATTTCTATTTAGCTATGTCCATTTTGATAATTATACATTCAAAATCAATTTTGATCAAAACTATCCAAACAACATTCAGTTTGTTTAATCAATTCTGCATTATTGTATCCAACATAAATCAATTCTCTTAAAATCAATTCTGTCAAAATCAATTTTATCCAAAACTGAACCAAACACAAACTACCTCTTCTAAGTTCTAATCGTATTAAGTTTAGATTGCTATTTAACTTTTAAAAACATCATAAAAAGAAATCAACTACAAGTTATCTTCACTAGAATTGATTTTGAGTGGAATCCAGTTGGACTCGCCAACATGTTAGTGGGTTTGTGAATCAACCCCGGCACATGGGGAAAGAAGGAAGGATGTTGTAGCTTCTCCCCCCGTGCAATGTCATGGGGAGTGG
>Ga0209282_1001055_pt1 | contig 14568 bp, 5 predicted proteins | sample Mtrugardesep15_FD_187529 | JGI IMG/M metagenome (GOLD analysis project Ga0209282, IMG submission 187529) | Root nodule microbial communities of legume samples collected from California, USA - M. trunc garden sep15 (SPAdes) (version 2) | ecosystem: Host-associated > Plants > Roots > Nodule...
GTCCAATCCAATATTTATATTGAAAGTTATTATTTTTCACTTAGTTTGTTTGTGCATATCTCAAAGTTTTGTTTTTTATATGCATAGATCCAGTATGCAGATATCATTCCTCCCAAGCTGCTAAAAGGCTCGTTCAGCTCCATAAAGTATCTGAAATTGTATGGTCTGAATTTGAGTGATAGAGGAGAACTTTTGTATATTGTTCGTGTACTTGAAAGTGCTCATAGCTTGGTTGAACTTGAGGTGAACATGAATATCTACTCTTCTTAGCTTCTTTCTTATTGTCGTATATTAACTCTTGATTTTTTATTTTATTTTTTTATAATTCAGTGTTACAGCGATGAAGATATTTCACAAGAGCCCGACGATTCAGAGGAGGCCGACGATTTAGAGGAGTTAGAATGCTCTGGTGGTTGCCTTAGTCGACTTATGAAAGTGACTATCGACGTTAGATCTTGCTCTCAGAATGTAATGTGTTTGATAGAGTTCATACTTGCAAATTCAGCATCGTTAGAGGCTCTTACTTTTAAAGTTGGTCTTCAATATCCGAAATTAGACGCACCTATGTTGTTAAGCATTTCAGAAGAGTTGTTATGGTTGAGACGGGCATCACAAAGAGCCCACGTTATGTTCTATTATTGAGAGTGTACTGGATTATATCTTTCAACACCACAGTTCTTCTTGGTGTCTTTGCTTTATTTTATTTTCCTGCAATAGATTCATCTATGGTGTTATTCTGGTCCATTTGAACAGTAAGTTTATCAACTGTTATAGAAATTGCATCTGCTATTGAATCTTTAGACAATTATGGCTGTGACTGATTCAAATATCATAACATATGTTTTCGTGTATGTTTTCATGTATTTATGATTATAATAACAGTTTATCTGAATTGCATGCTTTTATACAACTTGGTTTTAAACTTCTCTTGGAATAAAAAAATTGTTAAGTGTTAGATTTTATAGAAAATTACTAGGGTTGAACATATTGGACATTGTGTGTTTGACGATTTGTATATTTGTATGGCTTTTATATGTTTGATTATTAGACATGATAGATTCTGTTATGCATCGTAAGCTCTTGATACCATAACAAAGATTGATTTGTGATGGAATGTCATGATTTTCATTGATTCTTTTTCTTATATTATATACACAAGTACAAGGCTTAAATACAATATCTAATCATTCCAAATATATTTGCCTATTAATAAAGTCAGTTGCACCTAAAATGACGGTACTGATACTAAATTAGAGATATGCAGGTGGCATAATGTGTTGTTACGACAGTATAATGTGCTTGTATGACAATATCTTCATGATATTGTTGCCAATAATTAATGGCAAGATTTCAGTCTCTATAGAGTTTGGATTATACATTGTCCTTTACAATTACATTGTCATTTGCATTGATCGAATCAGTGACTTACCATGTAATGTCATTGATGGCAATATGGCATCTTAGAACAGTTGAAAATTCATGACCTAGGCAGGATTAGCGTTTTGTCAAGAAAGTGGAGAAATATGTGGACTTCATCCCCGAGACTTCGGTTTGACGAAGACTTTATTGATAAGTTTAAGTATTTCGATGACCCTGGCCTTAGGGTTTCTAAAACTATCACATATGTTCTTATGTGCCACAATGGGCCGATAAGTTTACTCTTTTCATAAATCGGAGTTCCATTTACAATATCGCAATTGAATCCGTCAATATGTGGATTCGCTTTTTGTCAACGAGGGACATTAAATATCTTGAGCTTGTAAACTTTGATTCAGGTCATGAAGAAATGCCATGTCCAATATTAATCTTCTCTTGTAAGGAATTGACTTACCTTAGACTTAGCGGATTTAACTTCTCAATTCCACCGAATTTTTGTGGCTTTAAAAGATTGATTGAACTTAGCTTAGAAGAAGTTAGGTTCAAGTGACAGATTCTCAACAGAGCCAAATGTTTCAACCGATCCAATTCTTGAGTAATTGGTCATTTGATCCACCCAAAAAATCAAGTGGTTAGTCATTTGAGATGGTTGTGTCATATATAAATGACATACATCAAAGCAACTTTTGTTCACCTCAAATCATCAACAAAGATATGATTGATTGTATCATTAGCTTCTTCCATATACTCATCTTGATCACAAGCTTTCTTTGCCTGAATTACCTGTAGTAATGCATATGACAGGAAAAAAAATACATCTGTTAAGAAAGAGCTAAATGAAATTTTAGAATTGAAAAAGAATTAGTTTTCCTTAGTTTTCTTGTTAAGCACATACATAATTGTGATTGTGATTATCTCGGTAAAACCATAATGGAGTCTCCAAAGCGTAGATCATGTGTGCTAACAAAGTCACCTGAAAATATTTAACAAAGTAATATTTTTTTAAGCAAAGTTTAACTCTAATGGAATTAGAGAAGTATTTTAAGTTAATTCAACATACCAGTGTTTTCAAGTACATACATCCGACTGTTATTGTTAGGCCAAAATCTGCAGTATTGAAATAGAAATATAATCACCTTTAAATTTGAATTTTTATTACAAGTCAACTGAAAATAATCTAAAAGTTCATGTTTATTCAACCATTGTCAATCTTTCCCATCTTAAAGGAATGTAAACCAACAAGGAGAAAAATTTCTCAAGGTATCTCACTCAAATAATCATCAAATATTGTAACTAAAACACCAAAGATTTAGGGAACCAAAAGTAGGAGTTTTCAGCTTCCAAGGACTAGACATTGACTAAGATAAAGACAGTCTATATTCAATAGTTCTTATGATCGCTCAATCGAGTCGATCTAAGTTATTGGAGAGAGATCAGATGACTCACGTGACTTTCGCAAATTGGGAAGTTAGAATGACAATTGTCCGATCTCTATAAACGAACAAGATCCCATCTTGAAGTGACCGTTGACCCATAAAATCGACTTTCTTAATTCGATGAGTAACGTATATATGATATAGTCAAAGTGACCGTTGACCAATAAAATCGACTTCCGAAATGAGTAACGTATACATGATATTGTTGACCCATAAAATTGACTTCCGAAATGAGTACCGTATACGTGATATCGTTCACCCATAAAACGTGATATCGTTCACCCATAAAATTGACTTCCAAAATAAGTCGCGTATACATGATACTGTTGACCCATAAAATAGACTTCCGAAATGAATAACGTATACATTAATATAGTTAAACCAAAAAGACAAGGTCACCAAAATTCTATAAGCATTACTTCTACATATGCTTCGTACTATGAATGAATAAACATTATTTTGGTCCCTGCCCGTGGATCCACGAGGCAAATTCCGTACAGACATAGATTCTGCCTCTTCTAGCAATGAATTAAAAGCCTCTTCCTTTTTCCATTGTTATACATATTATTACTTGGATGCACAGTTTTCTGGCACAATGCTATACTAGTACAAGACATACACAAGTTTGAAAATCAAAATGTTTTGATTGTGTTTAACAACTTCGTTTACTACACAATTTAGTAAGTACCAAATATAATATTTTATCAACAAAGGAATTTTCACATTCAATTCTATTTAGTTTTATCTTCATTTGGTGGATAACATCTACATAAATTACCATTGAGTGCATCCGTGCCTGAGTCCGGTACATCTACTTAAAAAGCTCAACATTTCCTTCTGTGTAGGTTTTGAATATGTAATTTTTCTGCTCAAAGTCTTATTTCTAGCATTTGATCAAGATGTAAAGTCAATTTGTCTCAAGAAAAACATAATATTGATCTTACAGTCATCACTAATCTGGAAAAGGTGTCTAGTCTGATTAAAAGTTCGCCAAAAATTCAGAGATTTTCAATGAGATGGTATTTCAGACTCAAAATGAACAAGGTTAGAAAACAACATCAATATTTCAGACTCAAAATGGATAAGATTTTTGCTCGTATGTTAGTTTGGTAAATTTAATCTAAAACAAAGAACATAATATTCATTGACGTACGTAGGGACTTGTTCAAATGTATAGTACTAATTTGATTGTGTTTAACGCCACTTCAATCTAACATGGTCTTTTTAAAAGACTGTATCTTACGATCTTTTACTGTATATTTAAAAAGAGAAGTCCTCGTTGTCCTTGTGAGCTTAGCTTAGTTGGTAGGAACAATGCATAATATATGCAAGGTTTGTGGTCCAATCAATATTTACATTGAAATCTGTTATTTTACCCTTGTAACTGTAAGCGTAGTTTGTGCTTATCTCATAGTTTTGTTGTTTGTATGCATAGATCTTGTATGCAGATGTTATTCCTCCCACGCTACTAAAAAAACTCATTCAGCTCTTTAGAGTATCTGAAATTGGATGATGTGAATTTAAATGAAAGACGAGAACTTCTGTATATTGTTACTGTACTCAAAAGTGCTCCTAGCTTGCATGAACTTGATATACAGGTAAACATGAATACCTATGTTTCTTACCTTCTTTCTTGTTGTCGTATTTTGACTCGATTTTTTTATACTCCAGAGTTACAGTAATGTAGATATTACACAACCGTGTCACCCTTCAGAGGAGCTAGAATGCAATAGTGGTGAATATCTACCTTAAAGCTAGCTCTTATCCACATGCAATGAGTTTGAGACGGTTCATACTTGCAAATTCCACATCGTTAAAAGATTTCACAGGACTTGTTATGGATGGAACAAACGTCACAAAAAGCAAACTTTATTGAAAATGTCTTGACAATGCATTTGCGATACTTGAATGGGAAAAACCAACTTTAAGACAAATTCAATATGCATTTTGTCTTGCTTTGAATTAAAAAGACAAGGCGGCTTCAATTTTTTTTCCTCTAGAGTATGCTATAGTTTTTTTTTTTTTGACAGAGTCTGCTATTGTGTTAAAAACTATAAAAAAAAATTTAGAACAGAGTTAGAATCTCATAAATTTAATGCCTTTGAGAATTTTCAGTTTAAAATATTGTCTTCATCTATGTTTCTAATATTATGTTCTATTTATGCAGTATGATATGGATGTGACAATACAACATTGGGAAAAATTGGGAAAAAATCACCAAATTCTCACTTCTTCCACCGAGTTATGTAGGACCAATAAGGTTGGAACTAATAGAAAGAGTTAGACTTTCAAAATATGGAGATATCCATAATTAGTGTATGACAGTGTCTCAAATAGATTGCCTTCAAATGAAGGAAACTTATGGCGGACGGTGGTGTTTGAGTCCGGTTTTAAGCATTTAGATTCCAAGTCAAGTACTTAACCTATCAATAAATAGTTTGAGTGCATCCCCTAATTTCAGAAACAAACTACCCAAAAGCTCAATCTCCTTCAAAAGCCTCTTTCTTAGGCTTGGGAATTAATTACCTCACTAAGATAAGCATGTTAAACAAGTAATTTAACAAATATCCATTAATTTTGTTGACTACTAGTGATTATTTCAAATATTGAAAGGATCACAATAGGGGAAGAAATACTATTAATTTGCTGATTTCAAAGGAATGGAAAAATATATTCAACCCTTAATACTAATAGTGTATAGTATGCGAGTTGAGCTAGGCTTGTGGTATGTATACCCTCTAATAGTATACCCTTTTTTTGGGATAATCTTATAGACATGTTTTAATACGTAAAAATTCAGACCTCTAACTATCTTTTCATTGACAAGACTCACTGACATTAATTCTAAACTCTTCACTTTCCTTAGGATGCAGGGCACTAAAGTAATGAAATCAATTTAAACGCCGGCAAAAATTGACAAAACATCATTTTCATTGTATAAATCAATTTCTCCTTCCTCCAACTGGGGGAGATAATCTCAACCTGTATAACAGACCTCTCTCAATGTGTGTGAACAAAAATAGAATAGGCCACTACCATTACAATCGCACCCAATCTGCCCAAAATAAATAGGAAAAGAATAATGAACAGATAGAAAAGTCTGCTTTGTATAATTCCTACACTAACCCTACAATCTATACCTGAAATTTACACAAGCGCTTGGGTAATGATCGGGAAAAACCCAATGAATCCTGAAACAGGAATGGCCATCATGACAGCCAGAAGTGCTTCTATCATTGTCTTTCTTTAAAAAAAATCTCCAGAATTCAAGTATCAGACCCATGTTCAAAATAATATCTGGCCATGGCAAGGAGTCAGTCAAAAACTAGGATGTAAGGAAGTCAGTGTCGGCATCAGCGTCGTCATGGTAGGGTGGAGATAGTGGTGGGATTGCAGAGGGAATTGAATCATCTATAACCTCCAAGATTCTTCTTGCAATCGCTTGGGATACTCCACCAGCATCAATTTTTCTAGAAGATAACTTTTCTGATCTGGCATTCCTAGTTGAATTGCTACTATCAACAGATTTTAAAAAATTGTCTTTTGATATTGTTGTCTGAGCAGCTTTTGCAATCACAGAGCTAAAAACACCAGTTTCCCTCAAACTTTGAATAATGGCCTACAAAGGTAATATTATGGAGCAAAAGTTAAGATGTTCTCTAATAATTATGTCAGATAACAGTATTAATTGCTTGGAGAGAAACCATAAAGCATTTGAGGCAAATGAACTTACCATGGGAGCATAAATGCGAGTTAAGATGCCTTTCCTCATAAGTTTCATGTTTAGTGTTTTGTCAGTCCACACAATTCGTTCACGATACCTAAATGAAAGAAGAAAAAAAAACCGACTTGAACACAAACTTTTATGCATTTTTGCCGTGCTATAAATTAAAAAGTAAAGGACGCTGTCAGTCCACACAATTCGTTCACGATACCTAAATGAAAGAAGAAAAAAAAACCGACTTGAAGACAAACTTTTATGCATTTTTGCCGTGCTATAAATTAAAAAGTAAAGGACGCTGCTATTATGTTTAGGATAGACTACGAGCCACACAAGTTTAATATGTTTGAGATTGTTTCATTTTAAAATATACTCTTCATCTATGTATCTAATATTGTTTTCTATATATATTGTAAAATATTGAGCCGACCCCACTTAGCGGGATAAGGCTGGGTTGTTGTTGTATTGTAAAATATTGATGTTCCAACAGAATCTTTATTTGGGGTGCCAAATTCTCACTTATCGCAATATCTGCCAGTGAATCATCTAGGAACAACCTGAGCTCCTCCACACAGATTTACAATTCATTCCCACACGCAGCTCATGATTAAAATTACACCTAAGAATGTAAATAATTTCATAAAGTAGTAGACTATGACTGTATGGACCGATCACACTGACATGTATGAAACAAAAAGTTTAACTGATAATTTCAACACTTCCAGAAAAAATTATATCATTAGTTAAGTAAAAAGTTTAAGTATTTATTTTCATATACTTCTGAACTTACCATTGAAGCATTTCTTCCTCAGTTGCAGTTGAAGCAATGATGAAAGCCTACACATCAGACATAGAACAAAGTAGTCAGACCATAAATATATTTACACAGTTGCAAGGTAGAAATTCCCTGTCCCCCCAACAAACAAACCCAAAAAGTAAATTTGCACAACTTCACAGCCCAATATGCTAGAAAGTGAAGAAAAAAACTCAATGAAAAAACACCATTGGCTGCAGTTTAGCCATCAAGGGAGAAAGAGGCAGCGGTGTTTAATGAACTACTAGTGAACCAGGAAATAACTAATTATTAATTAGTGGTAAAAAAAAACTAATTATTAATTTGTATTGGAAATGAAAAAAACTGAGGGAATGTCATATAACCAACCATGCACAGAAAATAACTAAACATGAATTACATTCTGATTTCCCAAGGAAACCTGAGTGCAAGGCCTTACACAAACATTAAGATGCAAAAACTGATAAACATGAAAATATTTGGAAAAGGAGAATGTAACTGCAGATGATGAGTTAATAACAGCACAGCTTTGTCAAAAAAAAAAAAAAAAAAAAAAAAAAAGGTACTAACAACACTTCATGAAGCTAGTAGTAATTATTAACTGGATATAGAAGTAAAGAGAGCATTAAAGGGAATCTATAACTTACAGCTCTGTCAAAGTCCAGCATGAAACATCTTTTTACATCATCTTTTGTAGGTTTGCAGCCACACCGATCACGCCTTGAAGTCAAATCAGAAAATTTGGTATAAGTGTAATGCAAAACAGCAGCTTCTTCCAACTTGATCTCACTGTTAAAAGATTTGGTATACAAACCAGTGTAAAATATGGATACAACCAATGCATTCTTCACTATTTTTATATTTTACTTATAATGATATGAAATTAAAATAACACCACGCAGTTACTACAATGGAAAATATCGGCACCTAGAAATAAAGACAGCCTACTCAAGACAGCATAAATTACCGGCAAATTAAAAAAACCATTCAATATAAGACCAACAGTTAGCAGAAAACTTGAAAATAAACATATGTTAACTTGCATAATATGAAACCAAAATACCCATAAAATTTTGTATGGTTCCTTGGTCTACCAGGCATAGCCATAAACTCCAAAATACATACAGATTCAATTATATCACCCTCTAAATAGTAAACTAATGTTGTAGTCAACATACATACATAGACACATATATAATTGTCAGATGCATGCTCATACTAATTAACAATGTGCATTATCAACATACTTAGGTGTCTTCATATAGTTGTGCCATCTATGTGCACCATTAGGACGGAGATGATCCTGAATCCTAGCAGCTGATTTCCCATTTCCATAAGTAAGAAAATAGTTAGGATTGCCACGAGTTGCGTCTTTGTAATTTCCAAAATACACATCCTTTGGAAGGTGATCATAGTTCTTCTTGAACATTGAAACCTATGACAACATTGTAAGTTAAAATATGTGATTAAAAAGGCTCATTTAATGAAGCATAAATACTAAACAATGCGGAAAGTCAGCCAAAGATACTTTGTTTCTGCACTTATACATTGCTTAAAAGGTTCATTGTAAAACATGTACAAAACTCTCAAGTGTGAATGCCTATGCAGATACACTTTCACATGTCAAACTAAAATGTGTGCAAATTTTTGATTATATCACTTCTCGAAGAGTTAGCCTTTAAACAAAATCAGTAATTCATGTTCTGCTTTTGGTACATATATTTATAAATCAAAAACAAAGGCAACAGCTAACAATCCAGTAGGACCCAAAAAGAAAAGAAATCAAAAACAGAAATTAAATTCATAAATTATCATAGTTGAATTAGCTGTAAGAAAACTAAGAAAATCTATTTAAGCAAATACCTCACTGAAAGGCTCCGTGATATCATCTCGCTCAACACTGCTTTCCTGAAGCAAATAACATTCCAGCATTAAGTAATAATTATCAACGAATATCAAAGAGGCTACAAATAATTATCAAGGAATATCAAAGAGGCTACAAGATGGCAGTAAGATAAAACTCCTGAACTCACATAATTTGGAAAAATAACCATATCAACATTTCCAGGCACATCAGATAGCAACTGCCTCATGGAGTATTCCTGTGTTCCTGCTGGATGTATCAGTTCATCAGTGTCCAGATGGATGATCCAATCCATGCCAGAATCCTGAGTAAAATAATAATATTATAAAAATAACATTAAGATCTTAGAAAGATAAATTACTTTAAAAAGATGTATGCTAGTATATTATAATAAACCCATCAAAGAAATAAAAATCCATACCCTTGCCATGACAATTGCCATTTCCATGTTCAAAGATTGCTTTACAAACAACTCATAGTTACAAGGTTTGTAAAAGAAGCTTGACAACCAAGTTTCGTTCCATATACGGCTGGTACAACAAAATTCAAAGTGCAAATAAGGTATTAATCAACCTATCAAAATAGTTTGCAGTATTATGGGAAGGTAAGAAAAATTAGCATGTAATATTAAAATCATGTGTCTTGGTATGAATGAATATTTATATTATAAAAACCTACCACGTCCGATATCTTAAGCTGTAAAACAAAATCCCAAAAATGGATTTTATACTTCAAACTAACCTGATGCCGTGTTTGGTACACTGTTTAACATGCACGTATTATATCCCAATTTATTTCATATAAAGGAGAGCAATTCACAATACTTGGCTCCCACTGATGTGAGAGGTTTTTTTGCAACAAGAAAACTTACCACTGCTCTAAGGGACAAGGCTCACTTCCATAAGATTATTTTTAATTATCAAGGTTATATCTTAAAATACATTAGAATATTGTGATACGATCAGATATTTATCACAAGATTAAAAAATGTAAGAGTCATTGCCATCCATATGTGACCCTAACACGGTTATTATTAGACAATTCAAACACAAACCTCTGCCAATGATCTATACTAAAAAACAAGACACGATCTTTGGAATTTGGATAGTAAAACCAAACCAAATCCAGAATGCATGTCGAACTTTAAATCCGCAAAAGCACACTAGCAATGAGGTATAATTAAACTACTCAACATTATTCATTCAAATTACAGAAGAAAAAAATAAATTAAAATCCACACCATAGTAGTTTATTTCAATCATTATAACTAAAGACACGGTTACCAATGTAAAAAACAGTCACCTGCTCAACAAAGGAAAAACAAAACTTTTGAATTGAAGAAAAAAGAAAAACAAAGAAAAAGCATATACCTTTTAGCTTGTTGCTCTTCTAACTCTCTTGTTCTATATATAACTTTAACCCCCTACCAAAAAATCACCATTTTAATCAAAGATCAAAACTTGGGTAAATACTAACAACAGTATTGTCAAATAAACCTTCTCACATTCGAAATCAAATCAACTCACCGGAATGGTTTCTAAAACTCTAGATACATTAGGCGACGCAGCTTTCCCTTCAACAAAAAGTAAAAAACTTGAAACTCCCATTACTTTATGATAATAAATCCATGGCAATGTCTGCTCCAAACCCGCAGAAGTACTCGTCGTTATACATATCTACAACATAACAAAAAAAAAAAAAACAATTTCAAATCAACCAGGTAATTGGGCTCGGACTCAAGTGGTTAATAAGCTCCACCTAAAGACAAATCATTTGAAAGAACCCCATTTATTTCAATTTAATAAAAGACAGGTAGATTGATTGATGAATTGATTATAGTATAAAGAATTAATCAAAAATTGAATCTGATAAGGGTTTAAGAATATAAAAATGAAAGATAGATCCAAGGATAATGAAGAAAACGACAATGATAGATACCTTAGGGGAGAGATCGGAGGAGATATCAAGAGTCCAATCACGAAAGTAAGGAAAAGAAGGGGAATGAGAATTGGCGAAGAGACTAGAGCAATCGGAATGTGAACGAGGTTGTGATCGTTGGATGTGATCGGAGGTTGACATACCGGGGAAGAGGTTTTGATCGGGTGACCAACGGGTGACGGGGTCGGTGACGCCGCCGCGCCATTGGAGGAGGAAAGCGAAGGAGGCGAGGGTGAGGGGGAGGATGGTTAGGAGGAGGAGGAGACGGGAGGTGGAGGAAGGGGTGGGGGGATGTTTGTTTGCACCTGCCATTGTGTGGGAGGTGCAATTAGAAGAAGGGGGTGAATTTGGAGAAGAATGATGGTGTTGTTGTTGTTGTTTATATATGAAATGAAAATTGAAATTTGGTTTATCGTGTTGATGAGGGAAGAAAGAAAGAAGTGAAGAAACTGAAAGCGAGTTGAGTTTGAGATGAGAAGAAACAATTTTCTTTCACAAAACAACTGCTCAATCAATGGAGCCGTTTTCTCGTTGGTATTTCAGTTCAACACAATTTAATAATATTCTTTATTCTTTATTCTTTTTGGTCAAAAATATAATTTAAGACACACAATCAATAATTAATATTAATTTAATTTAATACTAAAATAATAAACATTCAACGATATTCAAAAAAAAATCAACAATATTTATTATACTAAAAAAACATTCAATGATGCTTTTATTTCATTCTTTTTTTAAGCGATTTTTTTCTATTTAAATACGGTTTATTTGACTTTTGGTCCTTGTAAAATAAAGGTATTTTCTATTTAAATAAAGATATTTTTAAATTATGAATTTGTCATGTGAGTGATACGCGGTAAAAATTACACAGTCAGCAAGTGTTGCGTGTCATCTAACACATGTTATTTATTTATTTTTAGAAATGGAGCCACAACAATTACCATTTATGTTTAGGAAATATATTTTTTTAACATACTTCAAAAGTATTTTTCCATTTTCTTTTTAGTGTGGAATTTGACCAAAACAACTTAATGTAATTTCTATACATGCAGTGTCCGCGAAGCACTTATTTAAAAGTTTAAATAAAAAAAATTATTTTGAGAATAATGCATTCAACACATTCAAATTTTAAAAAGTAATTTTTTATACATAAAATTTATTAATTATTTATATTTTTAAATTCTTAAAAAGTTCTCTAAAGGCACTTGTTAGCAAAACCCTTAATATATTACTCTTCGGTTAATGTAAAACTTCATTGATTATATTTAATTTACTAATAACTAATTTTTTTTTTTAATTTACATTTGATGAGGAAAAAAATTGATTTTTCTATCATATTATTTATTGCTAATTGAAAAAATATTCAATATATTTTAATAGCTTGATTAATAAAAGAAATCATGTAGAATGAGACATGATAAACTCCCAAGAAAAGACAGGTGTGGTATTGAAACGGCATTGTAATTACTTTTTTTCTTGGTAGGTCGGCACTGTAATTATTCATTAGTGTTGGGATTCATTTGTTTATTTAGTTTATTATGTGTGTTTAGAGCATGTGATTGTTAACTTCATCTTTCTGCTGTATTTTTGTTTTTTTGTTAAACAATGTCCGGTTGATTGTTCACATATAACTTTGTTTATAAAGCGATTGAAAATATTGTGGTGTACTGATGTGTAGTTTTCATCTTGTATGATGTAGATATGTTTAGAAGGTGTGAAGTATTATTATTGGTCTGGTTATTGGTATATATGGTTATTGTTATATTGTAATATTATTATGCAAATGTGGTAGGTCCGTTGAGAATTTGAAATGTCATCTTACTCTTTTATATTTTTGTTCATCGAGTCTCTTTCAAATTATTTAATCTTTTGTCCTTAAATATAGGTGGAATAAACAGTTAATTTCATACCAAAAACATTACTTTCTCATCAATTTAATCTCTAAATTATTTAAATCAACTAAAATGTCCTAAAATTATAAGAATACGTTAATTTAGTCTCTAAATTATGAAAGCAAAAACCAATTTTGGTAATCGGGAGATGTTGGATGTGAGAATAGTTTTTAGGACCTTTTAGGTGATCTTAATAGTTTATAGATAGATTAAATTGGTGAGTAGTAATTTAAGGACTAAATTAATTGTTTTTTTTAATTGTTCAAACATACAAATGAAATCACGAAATATATTAAATATATATTCTATTTTTAACAAGCCATAATGAAATATATCGACACAAAAACATCATTTTATTTAACTCAAGACGTATCAGAGTAAAAGGACATCGACACCAACCATAATAGTCAAAAACAATGAGTAAATTTTACCTTCAACAACCGCTAAGGAAAACAACTTAATTTTATCCAAGAGGTGATAATTAAAGTTTGCTTTATTATTAAAAATCATGTTGTTACAATCTTTTCAAACAAAGCATGCACAAGAGAACCAAACTTAGTGCATTATAAACCGCCGTGATTTTGAAAAACCTGTCAAGCTACCAAACTGAACAAAATGGTCCACAATTTCAGATGGTTCAACTAATAAATCTCAAGCCAACTACGAACGAGATGTCAAACAAAGATACCTACAAAGGGATGTCTATATGAAAAGTCGTCAAGCAAACAAAGATACCTACAAAGGGATGCCTATATGCCATGTGAAGTCTAACACTTCTGAAAATGGTGTGGTTTATGATTAGTAAGGAAACGGTACGCACCACGAACTGAGTACCCTGTTAACGGGTCTAGATTCCAACACCATTAATCCGCATTATCAACCTACAATGACACATTTTGAAGTAAAATCCTACACTCCTCTACCAACTCCTTCACCCATGCCAACAACCTACAACGTCACTTCCACGCCTCACTACCCTAAAGTAAACATGTTTGCAACTGTCAGCAACTTATTTTCAGACTAATCAAACAACCTTTGAAACCTATCTCTTAAAGGCAAATCCCCTAACCACCGGTCCTTCCAAAAAAAAAAATGTTATCACCTCAGTTTGAAAGTCGAAAAATTAATTGGGTTAAGGAACCAACATTCAAATGATTATTATTTGCATGATAAATTTGAAAAGATTAACAAATTCAGAGACCAAAACTCAAGTAACCTCTATTTGTAGGACTAAATATATAAATGAACCTAATAATAATAAGGCTTAAATACCTTTTTGGTCCTTTATCTTTATTTTGGGGTTCATATTGATCCTTATTAAAAAAGGAAAATGCAAATAGGTTCTTTAATTTGATTAATTGGCACCACATTAGTTATTTTAATGAGAATTCGTGATTTTGATGTACGAGATCCATGCGAATTTGTGTTGGATCCATCCTTTGCACCATTGTTCAACGATTTAAAAAAGGAAGTTGATGAAAAATCTTGTGAATTTGACATGTTAGCTCAAAGAAAAAGAAGATTAGTTGCAATCTCTAATTTAA
>Ga0209282_1001056_pt1 | contig 14559 bp, 11 predicted proteins | sample Mtrugardesep15_FD_187529 | JGI IMG/M metagenome (GOLD analysis project Ga0209282, IMG submission 187529) | Root nodule microbial communities of legume samples collected from California, USA - M. trunc garden sep15 (SPAdes) (version 2) | ecosystem: Host-associated > Plants > Roots > Nodule...
TTTTTTTTTTTTTATAATTTCTAATCCATTAAATTTGATATAAAAATCACCGATAGATACGTTTTGATGACTAAGTGGTGAATAAATAGATTCTTCGTTTAATTACACTTTTGGCCCCTTAAGCTTTTTAAAGTTGTGATTTTAGCCCCTAAAAAAAATAACTCTTTTCAGACCCTGTAAGTTTATTTATGTTGTAATTTTGGCCCCTAACCCAATTTTGACTCAATCAACGCTAACGTGGACGCATTTTTGTATTTTTTTATTTTGTAATAAAAAATTTTATTTTTTGTAATTAAAAAAAATTATTTTTTTATTTTTGTAATTAAAAATTTTTTTTTTTAATTACAAAAATAAATTTTTTATTTTTTAAATTAAAAAATATTAATAATAAAAAATTTACACACGTAGCGCCCACGTGTTCGTTGACTGAGTCAAAATTGCCGTGGGGGTCAAAATTGCAACCGAAAGTAAGCTTAGGGGGCCTAGAAATAGTTGTTTTTTTTAGGAGGCCAAAATCACAACTTTAAGAAACTTAGGAGGCAAAAGTATAATTAAACCTAGATTCTTTTCCACCTTAAAAAGGGCATAAGGCAAGGGTTGAGTGGGTTGAAAATCTGAAATATATGCAAGATATAGTTCATGATTGTAGAATTTGTAGTAGGGTAGGGGAACATGATGATCTCATATGGGATGCAAAATCATTAAGCATGAGCGCGGCGTGGAATGCTTAGCAACTATGTTTGGTTTATTTACTTTTCCATATTCGTGGCCCATGCTATATCCCACATTGTCACGCACTTTTCCATCTAATTTGCAGCTGCTCACACACAAATCTCATGCAGTATAGTAATTACTATCTCAAAGTTGTGTATTCAAGTTTGAATTTCTATATAAAAATAGCATTAAAAAATTTTAAAGACACATTTAACAAGTTTTAATTATGATTTATTTGTTCACTCCCTATTTTTCAGTCACACCTCCTTAAATTTTGGTAAATAATGCATTATGATTGGCTGCTCTTTATTCTTAGAGAATTTTTGATGTTATTTTTCTTGAGATATAGAATTGCTCTTCAAGTTTTTAAAAGAACAAAATTTATTTATTTTAATGTAAAACTTCTACTTTTAAGTTTCTTGACATGTGTCTTTAAACACAAATTAGCAAAACCCTAATTCTTTTTAGGTTATGATATTGATACAAATTATTTAATTGCCGATATAATCAAAGAAAATGGTCTAACCCTCTTTAATGGCCCACACCATAGTTTGATTAACGATTTTGAAATTGGCAAAATGAATCGTACTAGCTAGCTACTGGAATTGAATGAGGAAGAAACTATACACTCCTTCCAGTTGCATGTGCTTTTTCTACACCATGTCCATCATGTTATAACTCTCATTATTATCTCATTGACTTTGGCCACGCATCAAGCTCTGGCTCAAACTACGTGATTTGAAACAAACGGCGAAAGTACTGCAAAAAAACAAGTTGCTCGTGAAAATTTAAGATGAGGAAGTACTCTACAGCATTAGCTTGGCGCTTGGTCTAGTTTTGAATCTTGCAGACGCAAAGCATGATGAGAAGTGAAAACAGAGAGTTGTAGAAAATAAATTTGAGTCCTCTTAAGTGAGTTACTACTAAATGGAGAAAATCAATGTAATTGTTTCAACCTAAGTCTACTGCAATGCGTTTTTAAGGTATTTGATTGCTTTGAGTATTTAATAGAGTGCTTATACATAGACGCACATAAGTGGCATACACCCCTTAAACTCCGACACATAAATGCAACATGTGACAATATGAGTCCAAAATAACTACATATTCTTTGTTACACATTACCAAAATACCCTCTACATTACCAAAATACCCTCTCACATAGGGTGTGTACAAGAATGGTATGGAAAAAGGGTGTCTATCTGTGTTTTCTCATTTAATATAATAGTATTCACAAATTACTTTGTCTTGATTCTCAAACAATTTGAGACTTTGTGTTATCGTGTAATAGTAGTCAAACATTGAGGTTAAAGGGTCAGCTAGCCCTTAAGCGTGGCATTAGGCATTCTTTCCTGTGTGCAATGTTTCGACCTCAATAATGTGACGCATCTTCCTTGAGAAGTTGTCCGCTTTGAATATTTTTGTGAGTCATCTTTGGTTTTGTTCTTTAAATCAAAGTATCTCAATGTGTTGAATAGTATGATGGTTTATTTAAACTACCCTTAGTATCGATCCTCAAACAATGAGACTTTTGGTATATAAAAAAATAATTAATGTTAAAATACGTTTTGCGAATGATTTTTTTTTTATCTTAATAGTTCAATTTTTTTTAGAAGATATGTCTTAGTAATGCATAGTTAACCGAGAGCTAATCAAAATCTAGTAATTGATTTTCAAATTAGATATTGTACTAAAATGCCCTCAATTAATTCGACTTTATAACTTAAGCTCATTAAACACATATAATTGTATCATAATATATAATATCTACCACTAATTTAGATGAATCAGTTCCGTTGATCAATAGAAAATTGAAAGTCTAGTTGAGGTTTAACAAACGAAAAGGCCACTCATGATGTTAGGAGTCCCACATCGAGTAGATCAAAATGTTTGATGTGGTACTTAAGCCATGGGGTTTTCTCATCTATTGGACTAGTCTTTTAGGTTGGGCTCTTCTCATGGGTTTAGGTCCTAACAATTGTTGCTTTCATTGAGAGTTGGACCACAGAAAGGGCTACCTATAGGTTGGATTAAGGTGTTCCACCGAATACTGATAGGTGAGTGAAGCCGCCAAAAAGGAACGGGCTACCATCAGATCAGTGCCGATAGAGTGAAAGCCGTCGTGAACTAGTCTTTTAGGTTGGGTTCTTCTCATGGGCTTAGGTCCTAACAATTGTTCCTTTCATTGAGAGTTGGACCACGGAAAGGGCTACCTATAGGCTGGATTAAGGTGTTCCACCGAATACTGATAGGTGAGTGAAGCCGCCAAAAAGAAAAGGGCTACCATCGGATCAGTGCCGATAGAGTGAAAGCCGTCATGGACGTCGGCCCTTAAAGGACGTGGCAATGTTAGGAGTCCTACATCGAGTAGATCAAAATGCTTGATGTGGTACTTAAGCCATAAGGTTCTCCCACCTATTGAACTAGTCTTTTAGGTTGGACTCTCCTCATGAGTTTAGGTCCTAACACATGAAGTGGTCCTCATTTTAAATTACTTTCGAAATTCATATTAAAAAGACATTTATTATTATCAACAGAAAAATATCATGTGTTAGGAGATGTGGTGAATTCCATGTCCTCCACATTTATGTATAATGATTGTGTCGTCAATATCAATATGAGGAGGTAGTGAGTATTACTATGAGCAAAGGATCGAACTAGCTAAAATACAAACACAACATGCAGTTGTATAATTAATTGGAACCAAGCCCTTTTATCACATTAATTCATTTTAACTCAATTTCCATTGATATATATATATATCTCCCAAAAAACGAAACTTACCTAGTCACGTAACTTAGTGATTGTTCTTTGTTCAAATAAGGGAATCCGAAGTTCAACCGAATTACATGTATTGACTTTGCAACAAAAAACATCAGGTACTGCCGGCAGTAGGACCCATATGTGAAATCCACATGCTATAATTCGTTATAGCCGAAGAATGCTTATGTTTGATATGCCAGTACTGTTTTGTTTGCTGTTTACCGTGTGATGGGTGGTACACAGGTCACCAAGTAGAAGCAAAGCTTGGGGTGTATTGGATTAGGATTTTGAAGGACAATTTTTGCTTATAAAAGTTTTAAGGATTTTAAAAGACTTTGTAAGATTTTAATGACTTTTAGGATTTTAAAAGACTATCAGGATTTACAATTTGGATTTCAATGGATTTACGCCATAAGATTTTAAAAGATTACAAATGATTTTATGGATTTATAAGATTTCAAAAGATTTTATGAATTTTAAGGATTCATTGAAAATAAATGATTACAACACACTTTCTATCATAATATACTCAATACATACTATTTTTTTCCCGAGAGATGAAGAGAGGAGAGAGAGAGAGAGAGAGAGAGAGAGAGAGAGAGAGAGAGGAAGAGAGGGGAGAGCGAGAGAGAGGGAGAGAGAGAGATGGTAAAATTTTAAAAGAAAAACAATCCCAAGAAATCTCATGTTTTCATGAAAGACTTTTTCATGCTAAAATTTCACTAGAATATCCCACAAAATCCATCAAAATCCAATTTATTAAACAATCCTTCAAAATTTGAATGATTTTGAATACCACAAGACTTTTTTGAAATGATGAAAAGTCTTAATTGAATACCTCAAGACTTTTTTAAAATGACAAAGAGTCTTGATTGAATACCACAAAACTTTTTTTAAGTTACAAATAGTCTTAATTGAATACCTCATGACTTTTGCATCATTAAAAAATCTTTTAAAATCTCTTAGAATCCTAATCCAATACACCCCCCTAAACTTCACTAAACTGAACTGTTTTCGAACTCAATCAATCATCACTCAATGCGCAGTTCTGCTTCCACTCCTTCCATCCGTGGTGGTGCCTTCGCATCTTCTCCAATTCTCCGCCACAATCATCTCCCTTTTCTTCGCTTCAATCCTCCCTCCTCTTCACCAACACGAAAATCTCCACCTTCAATTCAATGCTCCGTTCAATTCCGCCCCTGCATCGATATTCACAAGGTAACCCCTTTAATCAACATTAACTTCTTGCCAATTCATGTTTAAAAGGAAGGATTTTTACATGTGGGTTTTTCGGGTAATGACATTTTATGAAGTGGGTCATTGTGTTTTTTGTAGGGGAAAGTGAAACAAATTGTTGGGTCAACCCTTAAAGATTTGAAAGATGATGATGGGTCAGATCCAATTACCAATTTTGAGTCTGATAAATCAGCAGCTGAATATGCTACTCTTTACAAACAAGATGGACTTAAAGGTGGTCATGTTATCATGCTTGGTGCTGATCCTTTGAGTAAAGCTGCTTCTCTTCAAGCATTGCATGCTTATCCTGGTATTCTAGTTTTATTCCACCACTTTTTACTTTTTTGTATCATGTAATGTAATGTTTCTTCTAATTTGTTATAGAATGTGATGCTAGATGGAGGCTGATATTGACTGTTTGATTGGTTTTTAATTTTAACCAATGACACTAGAAGTCTACGAAAAAACCGATTGATTTTGACCTACTTACTTACTGTCTAAGAAGTCTTTCACTTTCAATTAATCATGTCACATATGCAATGAACATTTAAAAGATTTTACTAGAAATAAAAAATTTAGCTATTAGAAATCGGAAATGAGATGAGTTTGGCACGCATCAAATTTGAGCTCCTAATTAGAAAAAGAAAGCCGCTACATGACTAATGCCAAATTACATGTGCTCTGTGATTGTAATGAGAACTTTTAATAAGGTTTTTTATGGCCTACGGACCTTTTATTGATACTGGACTTTGTTAGGCGGTTAAACTTTTGAACGCATTGACTTTTCATGCCTATATTTTTCAATATAACAAGGAACAATGTATTCAAGTTATTTGCACCTGTCTTTGATTTTCCTGGTTGATGATGTCTTTCTAACTTAAAGATTTTTCATCTACTAAAGTTATTGTGGATGAATGGTAAATTTAGGTGGTCTGCAAGTTGGAGGTGGAATAAATTCTGACAATTGTCTAAGTTACATTGAGGAAGGAGCAAGCCATGTCATTGTGACATCTGTAAGTTATACCCCTTCTCTCTTTCTTTTGGTTATTCAACTTTTATAATAGGTAGTCCTAATTAGTTAACTAGCCAATCATAGTTAGTTAGCTAGCCTTAGCTGGTTAAAGGGGTTAGGATGTGATGTTTATAAAGAGGGACAGAAGAGAATTAGATGAATCTGGAAATAAATCAGAGCTAGGAGAGTTGAAGGGAGTCTCAAATCACTGAATCAGCTCTAGGGATTGTACCCGGTATTTTGCTCTCTAGGTCACATTGATCTAGAAATTATTCTCAGTAATATTCACATTGTTCTCTTCTATTCTTTCCTTGTACCACTTGAATCTATCATTTTAATTCACATTAACATTTATCCATTGAGAAAACATGTTGTACGAAATGTAGATTTACAACTCAAATCTTCTCACGAAATGTGTATAGATAGGTCTTACTACTCCAACCTTCTTTGAACATATATTAATATACTGTAATGGAGAAAACTTTAAAAGATGAAAACAAAGAAAAGAACATATGTTTTTCAAGTGGCAAGAAAAGTACCTTAATTTGCTTGGCTCTCCAATCTTGATCTGTAACTACGCAACCTATTGTTTACATTGTTGGAAAAATATGTGGTATTGTATTTGTTAATAGAAAGTTATTATTTCCATGTATTTATTGATTCAATCATTACAGTATGTATTCAACAATGGACAAATGGATCTTGAAAGGCTAAAAGATCTGGTTCGGATTGTTGGAAAAGAAAGGCTTGTGTTGGATCTCAGTTGCAGAAAAAAGGTACAAATTGTTTTCCTTATATTTGAAGGTGAATTGCATTCAAGAAAAAGGTTATGCATGAATAAATTAGAAAGATGAAACATTTAAATAACAGGCTAAGCATTCAAATTCTCGAGAGCAATGCCATAAAATATGGTATGGGGAGGACTAATCAATAACCCAGAAGTAGTTTCACGAGTTCATAATTTGATTCACATGTCTGCAAAACAATTTTATGATGTTAAGAGTCCCAATACTTCAATGCATTTGATCATAATTGGACATTTCTTTTTAAGCACTTATGGTTTCCAGTGCTCAGGAAGGTAAATATGCAATTGTCACTGATAGATGGCAGAAGTTCAGTGATGTGTCACTTGATGCCAAAGTAATGGAGTTTCTTGCCAACTTTGCTGATGAGTTTCTGGTTCATGGCGTTGATGTTGAAGGAAAGAAGTAAGTAGCAACTTTTAATGTCTTAAGATAATTGCATACAAAGGGAGCTATTCTTGTTATTGAATTAGTTGGGAGAGTGAGAAATACATATTTGATAGAATAATTAACAATCTACTTCAGAAAGAAATAGAAAAGTGTTCTGTATGTAGCTTGTTCTGTTTTTTGTTTCTTGGTTTGGTCATTGCTACTAGAGGACATTTTAAGTTCTTCAAATTCTATGTTTGCACAGGTCTCCTCCTTTTTAATCTCACTATTTCTAATGTTTCAGAGTCCCCTACTTTCATTTGTTAAATTTAGACCATCAGTTTTAATCAAAACATGTTTATGTGTTTCTAGTGTTTTTTTTAATTCAGCAATTGATTTGAAGTTTTATATCAAGTGCATTGGACTAATCAAATACTTTTTGAGTGTTTTTATCAGGACTTTTGACAATATCAAATTCAAACTTGAGCTGTTATAATGTATAAATGTCATCAAAGTAGTTTAGTTAATGATATTGAAGCATTTCATATGATTCATGCTGTGCATAGAGATAATGTTTCAGATCATTTTGCTGTTTATTAGCCAATGGGTATGAGACAAAAAGTTATGTTTGAAAAGATCAAATTAGAAGAAGTGTTTTTGTACTTGGCATTTATTTACATCTTTTTGTCTTGTTGAATTAACAGCTGGTTAAACAAAAAATCTTTATTTTGTACTTCAATCAAGGTCCTGTGGAAGTATGTTTCAAGCTATCTGCTCTGATAGATCATGTGAAATCTTAATTGAAGAATGCACCTAGCAATCACGGGCTTGGTTCAAGATTGATAGAATTCATATGAAAAAAAATGTGAAACAAAACTCCATATGTATCCATTGAAATATTTCTGATAGTGAATGATTGCTCCTTGTAGGTTGGGAATTGATGAAGAGCTTGTAGCTCTGCTTGGAAAGCACTCACCGGTTGGTAGCCAACTCTCAATTTTATTGTCAAATGTCAACTTTTAGATGTGCATATTATTGATACATTTTTATTTTGTCAGATTCCTGTGACATATGCTGGTGGTGTGACTGTAATGGACGACTTAGAGAGGATAAAAACAGCTGGAATGGATAACGTGGATGTTACTGTTGGCAGTGCCTTGGACATTTTTGGGGGGAATTTGGCTTATAAAGATGTTGTAGCTTGGCATAACCAGCAAAAGGTCTCAGTGGCTTAAGTAAGCATTTTTTAGATTCGTTGAAGTTAGGGGTGGGTGAGCTCTGAGCAAGGATTTGCTTAACTGTTTCTCTTAGTGTAACCTTGAGTCTGGTGATTTGTCAGCTTGTCGCAATTTCTGTGGTAACTTGTCATGAGATTCTTACATGATTATCTTCTGCCACTACATTTACATCTCTGTGATGTAGGTTTAAGGCAGTGCATGTAGGTTTTTCTCCCTGTACAAGAATGCCCTTCATATCGTGAAAATCCTATCAACATAGCATCGTGTGTTTCTGCATATTATATGCCCAATGAAGGATAGGAGTTCATTCATCAAGTTTGATGATTTTAGTTGTAAAATGTTATTTTTTTGGTTTTTAATTAACACTTCTGAGCTGCACTTTGAATAATGTCATCACATATTTATTTGTATAAATAAATATGGCATAATTGTTATATTTTATTTTATTACTCCCAAAAAGAGAGTTCGGAAGGCCTATTGGATTGTTCAGTACTACAATTCATAGAGTGGATTGACATAGAAGCGCTCCTGTCTGAAGAAGCTCAATTAATGAAGCATGCCCAATCTACTTGTTATGCATATGTAAATGTTTCTCAAGTTTCATCTTCTCTATGAAAAATCTTAGTTTCGTGGTGCTAACTCAACTTACCACCATATTTGTTCTAATTTTGGTCCTCGGTTTGAAAAAAGGAACGGTGCGTTCTGGTTGTGGGCATTCATCGTGGTGGTTTTAACCCTGCTAACCAACTGTGCCACAAAGGATGGTCATGATGCCTCCAACTCTTACCATAGGTTTGACCTAATCTTTGTCCCTCAACCTTTGTGACCACCTGATTCTATTTGGCTATCTAGCATCATGGGAATTTTTTTTGTTTAGAAAACTTGATATCCGACTCAAGGACTAAATAATCAATAATCACAGTTAATTTATATTTTAATCAATAATTCATGATGTAATGATGCACCGGTGGACCGGTAACAATAATTAACCTCCTCCAACCAATAATCAAACCCTGCACACTCATGGGCAAAATTTTAGTGATGAACGTTTTAGCAATATTTTGATGCATAGCCTATCGGATCACATGACAATTTATACTTAAAACTTGCTGCTAAAGCACAGCCTAAATGTCTTATATCAAGCGCTAACTCCTGTAGTTCTGTTTGGTTCATTTTGGTAATATCTTGTATTGGTTTATGTGTTTTTACTTCACCTATTTAACCAAAACTCGAGTCACGGTCTATTAGTTTTGTTAAACGACATTATTGCTCGCTCGCATGAGATACTCTGAAGAAGCCTCTATTAGTTTAGGCGGAGTATATTATTTTGATCAAATATGGTTTATCAGTAAGCCTTCATATCATTTCTAATAATACAACTGTTTCCCAGTTTTCTGCTACTTTGTTGCAATTTGGATTTTCCTCAGGTAGATCTGACCTTTTTCTTTGTACAAAGATGCACTATAGTGCTTACATTACATGTGTTCTAATCTACTTTGGATTATTTTATTGGAGTTGACATTAAGCAAATTCTTAATTGGGCAATAGTGCGACACAGTATGCTACTCTGACTTGTCCTATAATTTCCTGCAGTGTTGGTCAATGAAGTATGCCAGTTTATTTCTTCCATGACTTGAACCGCATTAGACAAGTGAAGGAGACAAATACTGAAATTTGAATTTTCAGAACATCAATAATATATACATGGTTGTCATGTAGGATTAATTGGACACATAGTCCTCACATAATGTCACGTGCTTAACAGTAAAAATATCGATTACATGATGTTAAATTTGAGGAACTAAATTTTAACTTAAAAGGAATTTCTTTGTTGAATGAAAAATGTTACTAGTAAGTCAGTTTAAAAGGCCATTGACTATGCTATAGTTAGGTAGTCCTGTAAAATGTATAAAATGACTTGTACAAGTATTATGCATTATTGCATTATTGGAGAGGGAAATTTGCACAGAATTCTTCTAATAAATTATCAATTCAACCTTAATATCTAGATCACATCCAAAGAAGTATGATGTTATCAATCATATTTTGGAGCATTCTTTGCAGAACCCCTATATATGCTAGATTGTCTAGAGAAATTAAGAATTCAATTATAGGCTAGTTTCTCCACAAAATTCTACTTCCAAAGACGCACAATTATACCATATTAACTACTTAGAGGACTTTTGTATGCCCGTTACCACTTAGATATGTCAACTTTGGATTGAAACTTATTCTTACAATATTGGTTTATAAATGGCAATGTCATTCTTTATAAACTTTTTCGATGGGAGACTTAGCATGTGTTTGGTTCTGCGGTGGGGAGAATTGATTTTGATAAAATTAATTTTGTAGAATGAATTTTGGTTAAAAGTAATTCTCACGAAAAGTTATTTGTATTTGGATACATTCATGTAAAAAAAAAAGTAAGTTAAATTATAAATCTATGTGTGAATATCAATTATAGAACCAAAAGCTACATATCATAGCTTCAAGTAGAATCGATTTTAGAGGCAGAATCAATTTCATTTGACAGCAACCAAACATATCAGAATCAATTTTATACCTCTAGAATCAATTCTAGTCCCGGTAGAAGTGAAACCAAACAATCACTTAGTTCTTCCCAATAAAAACTTTGAAAAACAGTCTTCCTGACTTCCACACTAAGCACCTGTTTGGTTTAGCGGTGAGACTTTGAAACTTGCGTTTTTTAACCAAAGCTACCGTGGAAATAAGAGGCTGGAAAACCAAACTTCTACATTAACGAGATTTTTAGACAAGATTTTGAAAAAGGCAACGTCACCCCAAACACACTAATATCTCCATCTCACTTTTCTTAACTCAATTCAATTCAACAAATTTTCAAACTAACTGAATAAATATCAAGCTCCCATTTAATTCTTCACCCTAGCTAGCCATTTAATATCAATTAATGTGTACAATCTATCTATTGATCTTTGTACTAACAATTTATGCTTAAGTTTTTGTGCTACTTACAAACTAGCTGGAGTTGACTGAGAAGTTGGTCAAGGGGAATAAAGCCAAAAGGGCAAGATATTTGATTTGGCTGGCAATAGTTTGGAGCATGAGGTCCATGAGAAATAACATTATATTCAAATGAGAAGTGGTGAATCACATGAAGATGGTGGAACAGATAAATAATTGTTGATGATGGATATGAAAACTTGTTATTCTTTTTCAAATTGCTAATTTAAATATTTGGATTTCCATCCTTCTTCCTTTCAGCTGGAGCTCAGCTGTCAGGACATTTCTAGTCACCGAAACTCTTTCAGGCTCCACCACAAATTCACAACAATTACATAGAAAACCACAAATTCACAACATATCCCCACCCCACTATTCAATAAAAGGAAAATTGTATTGTGCATTAGACATTAACATCTCATAGTCAACTTTAGTTGGTTGGGTCATAGGAGTTTAATCTCTTTTGCTGAACCCAACCATGTTGGTCTCTACTCTTGCTTAAACTAAAAAGAAAAAGTGATTGGTTAATATTTTGCGGTTGTTTTATACACCATCCGGTCATTAATATAAGCAAAAATTTACTTTTTAGATACATTTAATAAATGATGTATGTAGTACTCCCTCCGTCCCAAATTGTATGTGGCTCTAAGAAAAAAAATTGTCTCAAATTATATGTCGTTTTACTGTATCAATACAACATTAATGTTACTTTTCCTATTATAACCTTAACTATTTATCACTCTCTCTTCTTTCATTTATATTTCTCATATTATTTATTAAGGACAATTTTGTAAAACAACTCATATTATCTCTTTTCTATACAATATTAATTGCATTTCTTAATATGTGTGAAGTGCCCAAAACGTCATACAATTTGGGATGGAGGGAGTATATAATAAAGATCACATATATCATTAATTGAATGTGTCTAAAAAGTAAATTTCTGCTTATATTAGTGACCGAGGGTGTATGATTTAAAAGAAAAAGGAAAAAGATCCCGCAGTAGGAGGAAAACTGAAAACAAATCGAGAATCAAATCTGAGATATTGAGGAGAAGTACACCCTCAAATCCTAAATCAATACCATCATATCAACCTAAGTAAGTTTAGCATACATGTCATTACTTAGGCTAAAAACAATGCATCAAGGAGATAATCAATGACTTATGAAGGGTCGTAACTCTTCGAAACTTGAGTTAGGATCTAAAGTTCATTACTTGATAAATAAGTTATTCAGGGGGATCTGATCAACAAAGTTGCATGAGAGGAACAAATTAAAAATATATTGGATGAGTAATTCTTCCAAGACCAACTATCATCACCAAGAGTCAAAGTTACACTATCAATTAATTTCAACAAATATTATCACCAAAAGTTGTTCCCATATACCCTCGTTGAAGTGAGGGTTCAAATCCACCTCACCTTCTCACTTATCCGAGTTACCTATGGTCTTGTCTAATTTCTTATTAAAGACTAGAAAAAGCCTAGGGAATAAATGTCTCAAAACTACACTAAAAAAAAACTAATTGATGGATTAAATTCAATCAATAAATGACATAATATCGTGGATAGTGATTCATTTAAATATTTTTTCTCAATCCAATATATTTTCCTTACATCATATCACGAATTCATTTGATAAAGATAAAATTAAAAATGTTTTTATATAATTATTTTAAAAATTAAATATTTTTATTTAATAAAATAAGCATCCAATCATCACATCCCCACCCTCCTCGTTCGACAACTACCTTTGGCCACTGCCAACCACTATTGACACCACCTCCGGCCACCTCCGACCACCAGTTCCATCAATCATTATTCACATTTTAATAAATAAATTTATTATTTTTAAATATAATAATTAATTATGGATATGATTGTTTTCATTAAATATATAATGGATGAAATATATAAACAGTTAGTATTAAATTTTTAGTGGATTGAAAATGGATTAATGAATTGTTTAAATCTTACAAATGATGAACAACACAAGAATCTAGCTCCAATCAAATTGTGACCACAAAATCTCAAACGCTCTTGGTGACTAGACAGACATATATACATTTTATTCCCTGATCAACCAAAAGCTTTCTCTCCATCCATCAACCAAACAAATGAAAGAGAGACAGATCAAAGAAAATACCATTCACATCATATAAGTTTGCAAATTAAAGATGATTGAAGTTATCCATCAACAGCTGAATTCTTCATGGTCATGATTAAATTTTGTGATGGTTCATGCAGCTGAAAGAAAGTTAATGCCAATGGATGTATAGGGTGTGACATTGCATAAAAGATAGGAGTGACATAGCACAAAAAGATATAATTATTATAGATTAGAAGAAAAGTAAAAGTTATTATTTCAGTGTACTACAGATATAAATTAACTGAAGTCTTGCTCGACATATCGAAATCACAGTGTCAAATCAAGGTAACATGAGATTGAAAACACTGTTGTTATCAAACAACACGTAAACCAATCCATAACTGTTCCATGTGATGAATTGCCTGTGTTGTGACCTCTCATCAACAATTAACAACTCTTCTATTCTTGGATTTATTGGTAAGGAACAGTGACTATTGAGTTGTATTGTTTTTTGAGAAATGATTTGTGAACACATTCATACTAACATAGTGTGTTTTTTTTTCCTCATATGAAGACAAGTTTTGACAGTTTGTGTGAAAACGTTGGTACCATTCCGTTTTGGGTCAGACCTTTCTGATTCGTGTTAACTACATACGCTTTTAAATGCCATACACTAACAGGTTGACACCTTTTTTTGATCAAACAAAACACATAAAATCTGCTAACTTGTAAAATTATATTCAACTAGTTTACATTTTAATTTTTAGGAAAATGTTCAACGATAGTTTAATTTTCAATAGTAAAAAGTACAAAATTGCTTTCACTAAAAAAGTACTATATTATGTTTTTTGGTATAAAATATTCAGATAAACTCAGGTAGTTAGGCATCAAAATGCTTTTATTTAATTACTTAACCTTTAGATCAAGCTACATAAAATAGGATAAACAAATTATTTCATCTAGAATTAGAGTGGTTTCATGTATAATGCACAAGTACGATAAGTTTTGTATATACCACTGTTAGATTAAGTATGATATGACCAGACATATTGATTTAATAATAAATAAATTTGCTTTCGATTATCATATGTGATGGCTTAACCTACTCTTTTGTTTGCGAGTCTTTTGTAATGATTTTTGGTTTTTCTCTTTTTTGGATCGTCGGCTTGACCTTGGTCATTTGATGTAACTATACTATTTTTCCAGATTCTTTTGGCACTTCTTGTGATAGAACTCCGAATGTTTATTAATACATTCCATTTTAACTTCTTATAAAATAAATAAAAAACACAAATACATGATACAACACTATCTTACTAGTAAAGCATAGACTTAGCCTTCAAATGAATAACTT
>Ga0209282_1001057_pt1 | contig 14554 bp, 10 predicted proteins | sample Mtrugardesep15_FD_187529 | JGI IMG/M metagenome (GOLD analysis project Ga0209282, IMG submission 187529) | Root nodule microbial communities of legume samples collected from California, USA - M. trunc garden sep15 (SPAdes) (version 2) | ecosystem: Host-associated > Plants > Roots > Nodule...
AACTAATGAAACAAACTCCTAACAAACTTTATTACTTCACATGCAAGTAACTTGAGTTAGTTACTTCAAATGCAAGTTTCTAAACAAACTACTAAACAAAGATAAGACTAATTCTAACTAAAATGAATTACTAAACCAATATTGGTATTGTGCAGATGTCAGACCGACATGTGTCAAGCACCAAACATGTCTTCCATCATAAATGTTGGTGCTACAGGGTTGTCGAGGGAGATGAGAGTGTGTTGGAACTTAGGACAGTGGTGCAAAACTTAGCATTTAGGGAACGATAATGCAGAATATTTAGAGTAGTAAGTTGAAATTTAAAAATTTGAGTTAGGGCATGTGTCCCACACCTTGAGCTAAACTTGAACCCCCTTGACTGCCATTTGCAATGTATTAACTTATGAGAAGCGCATGTTTGGATAAACAATTTAACTAAGCACTTACAACTTAAATGCTTGTCGTATAAGTGCTTTTATATAATCTATTTATACAACAAAAGATAAATAAAGTCAAACTATTTTCATATAAGATATAGTTGAAAGCTTAAGGAAATAAGCTTAAAACAGTTATAGATATGCCATAGGTTGTTTCCAAAAGCTCTCTCAAACAATCTCACGAGTATTTATACAAGTAGATAAGTTCAAATATCTCAATCAAAGTAGACCATAGGACTAGTTGAGTGCAGAAAAGTGATCCATAGCTCTTCCAATTCATTTGAGTTCTGATAATTACTGTTGAATTGAACTCTGAATTGTGATGTATTTTGTTGCTTCTCTATATATCAAGCATTGCATAAATCAAAATTGTTTTTTATCTTCTAATAGGCTTGGTGATGGAGCAAGGTTTTGAAATTCACGCTCCACCAATGCATTACTCATAATGAAGGCCATTGTGGACCTTCAACTCAAGCAACATCTTCTCCTTTTTCACCTCATCAAGGAGGTTGCATTTCATCATTCTAGGTGGTTACTCCTCTAGGTATCCAGCCAACACAGCAGCCAGGATGGGGATGTGGAGCCAAAGAATTTGGCTTAGATGTATCCCAAGAACTGCAATCCCAGATATTTACGATTCACACTAGTGCGATTCGTGGCTCCCAGTCCGTAGCTTCAAGGTGGCATCTGCCTCTTGGAACAATAATATGTCTCCTTGTTGAATCTCCTATTTGAGCCAGCGCCTCTTTTTACATGTTTGATGAGCAGTTGTTGATTGCGATATTTACATTTGTTCGTTGTTCTTTGTTTTCATGACGAGGTGCCTATAATTAATTTTTGATAAAACACTTGACAGGTTTAGAACAAGTGTGTGAAAAACTGAAAATGATTTGGTGAAGAAAGAAAATAATGAGAATTTTGAAGATGAAGATGATAAGCAATCAAAATTTTATTGAATGATCACACGTTGATTTTTATTATCTGATTAGGGACTATTTATACAACATGGGACTTAACAACCAACTAAAATTAACTCAAGAAAAACTCATGGTTTCATTTTTCTTGATGCTAGCTAGTAGCTATGTACGCAGAGTTTGTGGGTTTTTACTTTCATATATTTTGTTGGGTTAATAGTGTTTTATCCCCTGTAATATAGCTCATTTCCGGTTTTACCCCCTGTAAAATATATTTTTTGGATTTCGTTCTTGTAATTTGAAGATTTTTGGTTTTGGACCTTCATGAATTTTGACTGTACAAAATCGAAGATATGGCAGGGGGTAAACCTAAATTTGCTCAAATTAATAGGGGGGTAAACCAAAATATTCTCAAATTACAAGATGGTAAACCTAAATTTTCTCAAATTACATGGGGTGAAATTTTCCATGAAGGTCTAAAACCAAAAAATCTACAAATTACAAGGATGAAATTCAAAAAAAATATTTTACAGGGGTGAAAACCGGAAATGACCTATATTACAGGGGGTAAAACACTATTAACCTTGTTTTGTTTATACTTACTGCAAAACTTCATTCCAATATAGAAGCCTTGGAATTTCACCACTAAGATTATTGTGTGCAAGGTCCCTAAAAAATATAGTCATGAGATAAGAATGTTTGTCATATAAACTATAATTAGTTAAGTAAGGAGGTTAATTAAAAAATTCTAAAAATAACATACAAAAATGTTAAGTTAGAAATCTGAGACAATGTTGAAGGAATTGGTCCAACCAATTGATTATTCCTCAAAATCCTGAGATACAATAATATACAAGGAAAGATCTGTCAGGATCTCTTCCAAGAATCGGTAAACAAAAATTTCAAATTCATTGAACTATGCTTAGAAAAACTCACAGATTTTCCAATTGTTTCAGCTTAGAAATTGAAAATGGTATATCCCCCACGCCTTTCGTTAGACGAAAAGTCCTTGAGAACACAGTGAAACAACCAAGTTCTTAAATCACCGTGAGGTCTTAGTACAAACCGAATTCGATTCTTCTGGTTGTGCAGTGAAAACATACAGGGTTTGCAACAGAGAGCAGTCGCCAATCTCGTGTTGCATATGACTTGATAACCGATTTTGTTTTAAATCGCTGTATCAAACAAGTTACAAAAAGGATAAGTAAAAAACAACAATGAATGAAATAAAAAATAGTGTTAAGGATAACATAAAATTACTTACATAGACGTCAAGCTTTGAAGTTTCCCTATTGCAGGCAAAATATCGCCATCAAGATTCAAACCAGAAAGATTGCTGAAATCATAGAAATTGATTGTTATTCACCGACAATAAAAATGACGACGAAGATTAATGAATAATTTAGTGTCCTAGGAAACTCACAGTGCAACAACATTGAAGGTGACATTATTGCATGTAACCAATGTCCACGCACAATAATCTGATATTGGTGAGTCAGTTCAATCATATAAAACATTATCTACATCCCCGAATGACTTCTTTATGGTGTGGCTGACTCTATTTGATTTGATTGACTTTTAAGATGATGGGTTTATTAGCCTCGGCTGAAAATATAGTCGGATTAAACTCGGCCAAACCAACGTTGCATTAGCCTCGGACGCCAGGAAGCCGACTCTACCCGGTAGCTTCAACTTTTTTAGCCTACACCCGACACCGACGCTAATCCAACGCTAAATCACTGTTAGCGTCCACTTTAACCCTGTTAGAGTGGGTTTTTGGGGCTGACGCTTAAACGTTGTTTTCTTACAGAAATATAAGGAAGAAATTAATCATATCATCGTATCCATAAAAAAAAAAAAAAAAACACATTTTGAGGACTTTGAGTAAAAAAAGTAATTGTGTAACTTACAAATACCACAACCCAGTTAATTGGCACATGTCCGGAGATAGCGAACCAACTAAATTATTCCCTCGCAAACCCTAATTTTTATAATAAAAATGTGAAGAAATAAAAACTTCACAGAACCGATAATGATAATTTCATATATTTTGTTTATACTTACAGAAACTGCAAAACTTCATTCCAATATAGATGCTTTGAAATTTCACCACTAAGATTATTGTGTGCAAGGTCCCTAAAAAATATAGTCATGAGATAAGAATGTATGTCACAGAAACTATAATTAGTAAAGTAAGGAGGTCAAGTTAAAATATTCTAAAAATAACTTAAAAATTACTATGTTTGTCACAACTATGCTTAGAAAAACTCATAGATTTTCCAATTGTTTAGCTTAGAAATTGAAAATGGTATATCCCCCCTATTTCGTTAGACGAAAAGTCCTTGAGAACACAATGAAACAACCAAGTTCTTAAATCACTGTGAGGTCTAAGTACAACTTATTTTGGAAGTGATTTTTACTATCTCAAGTTACCTAACTGTTAGTTGTATAACTAAATGCCTAGATTGTTTTTTTTTTTTTTTTTTGGAAAAGTATAACTTTGAATCATATCAACTAATAGTTTTTCTTAAGATAACTATTGTCATGATATCTCAGACAGGTTACTTGCATGCATATTCATGAACTAGTGATGGAAGCTACTTTTTTGTGTCACAGTCAGATATATTATGCATATTGTTATTGGTTGAATAATTTCTTTCTTAAGATGATAATCTATAATGTGATATTTGCAGTTCCTGGTGAATATTATGCACATTTAGATTCTACCAGCAAAAGAGTTGATTTGAATTGACGACCCGTGCTTGCAAAGGGTACTGTAGAATTTGTTGCCCCTGCTGAATATACGGTGCGGCCTCCTGTGCCTTCGTTATATTTCTTCCTCGTCGATCTTTCCAAATCTGAAATTAGAAGTAGAATGATTGAGGTAAGCACTTTACTTTTTTTTTGTGGTAGGATTCAAACCTATCAGACCTAGCATATATTATGTATTGTCTCTACCAACATGCTCACGAGGACAAGCACTTTACTTTTGACACAATGTATCTAGATATCAAGTCTTAACCATTAAAGTTTTCACGGTTTTTTAATAAAAAACAAATTAATAAATTTTATTGTTGTATAATACATGGTCTTATTAGTCCTCGTGAGTTTAACTCGGTTGGTCATGACAATGCAGGCAAGGTTTGGGATTCAAACCCCGACCACCACCAAAAAATACATGGTCTTATTATTATGTTAATTGAAGACTCGGAACCCTTCTACTTCTAGTCTATATAGATACATGTTTAGTAAAATTAGGTTTTGGTGACCATAAACAAAAGTGTTGTGTGTGTTATGTTCTAATGTATTTTGTCTTTAGTTCATTTAGAGAAGGAAGTCGTCTACGTGCCGAAGAGATTATTAATATGGTTTTCTTTTTCAATAAGCTTTTATACTTAGTATTTTTTTATGGGAAATGTTAACAAGTGTCTTTAGGGTATTTGATAAGAGGTTTAAAATGGAAATTTGGTTTTGGAATTTGTGTATTCAATACATTAAAATGTTTATATTTTTTGAATCTTTAACAAGTGCCCTTAAGACATTTGTTTTAGGGTACTTGTTAACAAGACCCTTTTTTTATTGCATACTTGGCTAGAAAACTGTAGTCAATTCCTTGAAACGTTTTGTTCTAGTTTAAGGCAGGGTTTGTATTTGATTTTTTGTTTGAAATCTCTCTCCCTCTCTTCATACGCGCGCACCCACACAAAAACACATATATAGGTATGAGCCATTACTTTTCCCACCTTATAAGTTTCTCGCGTGTCCTGCTCGGATTATAAAAACTTAAATGTTTTAACGTAATCTAGAGGTTTTTTTGGAGTGTTTATATTGTTTGGATTAATCCGAACAAAATAGGGTGCGCTAGAAAACAAAAGGTTGAAAAAAGGAGTCATAGGTGTGTGTGTTTATATATTGATCTAAACAAAATAATGTATTGAATTACTTTGTATATTAATTCCCCATTGAAAGGTTCCCTAAGCAAGGTTTTTCCGGAGTTGTTGTTAGTCGGTCTCATGAGTAAGGACTGTTTCTTTCTCCATGGGAAATAGATTGAATCTAGCCTTTGTGGTACGTGGTGAAGTGTCAAGTGTGGACTCTTGACTTGGCTAATTGGTCGTGAGTCGTGACCCCTAAGAAGGAAGCTTCTGTGAAACTTTTGGTCCATCCTTGATTATTGGATGAACTCTACTATAGTGATTGAATTAAAAAGTTTAGTCTTGATAGAGGAAAAAAAAAAAACAATGACTTTCCCTGTAATTTTTTTTCCTTGTGGAATAAGTTTGTCTCATTCTTTTGTAGCTTATGGTTTATTAATTCATTTTGTAGAAAAATTAGACAGAATTTGACGTAAAAATTTGTCTGCAAAATATTGAATGTGCTTCCAAACTGTTGATAAATGGATGTGCACTTGCATTGGCTTTGCTGTCTTGTATGTGCTTGTTTGTTCCTTACGTGGAAAAAAAAATGAAAGAGGAAGAATTTAGCAAAATGTAAATTTGGTTGAGATCAAAACACACGAGTAAGGAAAAAAGATAATAAAAACAGAAAGGTAGGATAAAGTGCTTACTGAGATTAAACCCACTTTGACCTGAATAAATGAGTTTATTTTTTCTTATCAATCTAATAACCCACTAATAAGTCAAATTAGCTTGGATCACCTCAACAGTTGTAACCCATACTTTGAGTTTATTTATTTTTTTATCAATCTAATAACCCATCAATAAGTCAAGTTAGATTGGGTCACCGCAACAGTTGTAACCCATACTAGCAAATCCACGCATGGATTAGTTGTTAAATATTAATTAATCATTTTTGTTTTTCTAACTTTAAAATATGAAAGTTGTAATATTTCAAGCTACTTGCAAGTTGCAAGATTAACAATTGCCTCCACAAAAAAACACAAGTTTTTTCAACTGAGTTTTATCCTCGCTCACATGCCCTGTGAAAAAAAATTCTAGGACACATTCTACTATGTTCCAAATCAATCACACTTAATTAAAAAATCTTATGTATTGTGCTCTTCAAAGAAAGATTCAATAATCAATATTAGAATGACATACTTTGGGAAATTCATCATGTATAGTGAACCAACACAGAAGCTATAAATAATATTTCAGCAACATTTGTAAATCAACGTTTTGAATATGTGAAAATACATGGACAAATTTATCATGCCAATAGACAAAACATCTCTTCATTAAATATTGAAGATGATTAGAATAGGTACATTACATGTTATGTTACAATTATACATTTTTCACGTCAGGCACACTATTCTCATTTTCTTCGATCTGTTCCCATTTCAAATGGCACTTTGCATTTTGTCTTTGTATATAACACAAACAAACAAACGAATAACTTCGTGCAGGAAGGTGATCTTCCACCTTTTCTCCGAACCGATGCCTCTTTCAACACATTTTAAAGAAACAAAATACACATATATAAACAAAACATTTAGGTGTCAATATCGAGGTTAATGATCAAAGGTGGATGGATATCATCATTCTGAGCTTGAAGTTCAGTTTGTGTCGGAACTTCATGCTGCTCCTGCTCACGGATCCTGCTCATACGCTCTATCAATTGTGTTGCCTTTCTTTTGCCTCTGTCCGTGCCGTTTTGAGCCAATTCCAACAATGGAGCCATCACCCCTAGCTCTTGTGCCTGTGCTATATATTGTCGATCTCCAGAACAAAGGTGAACTAAAACCGCGGCTGCGTTCTCTTTGTTCCTTGGGGATCCATTCCCGATAAACTCTACCAAGACCGGCACTGCCTCTGCAGCACCAATGGCAGCTTTCCCTTCAGGGTGACTAGCCAAAATTGCCAAAATGGCCAACGCTTCATCCACCATTCCCCCGCTAGGTTCTGTCAGCAATCGCATCAGCGTCGGAATAACACCAGCCCTCACTGCTTTTCCCTTGTTTCCCTGATAAATGCACAAATTGAAGAGTGCAGTTGCAGCATCTTTCTTACCCCTTTGGGTACCCTCACTCAGCAGTGTCACCAGTGGTGATATCGCTCCTGAAGAACCAATTGTAACCTTATTTTCGTCGATAACTGAAAGGCTGAAAAGTGTTGCTGCTGCGTTTTCCCGAGCTTCCATGCTTCCCCTTTTCAGAACATGAACTATGCCTGGAACTGCTCCGGAAGAAACAATGCTTCCTTTGTTACTCTCATATATGGAGAGATTCAGAAGCGCTGTAACAGCGTGCTCTTGAGTTCGGGAGTCTGGCACGGACAGGAGACCAACAAGGAGAGGGATTGCACCAGCTTCAGCAATAGCTACACGGTTATCTGCATTGCGTTTTGCAAGAAGGCGGATCTCCCCGGCAGCTGATCTTTGGTCTTCAGGACCGCCGGATGTGAGCTTTTGGATAAGACTTTCAATCTTACTTCGCTCAGCTGGGGTGCAGGCTGATGCTGATTTACTTGGCTCAGAAGTGCTAGGTCGTTTGGGTGGCTCTATGCCATTGGCTTCACACCATTGTTCTATCAGGCTTCGTAAGACATAGTTGGGAGTGAGAACAGTACTGGTGAGACTCTGCTGTGTTTTAGGGCACGTCCCATGCCCGTCTTGCAACCACTTCTCAATACAAGAACGCTCATAAGTCTGCAGATGAGAAAAAGACGTGTTTGAGTATAAATAGACAGTTATCAGCAAACTGACTCTGAAACAGAGGTAAAATGTCAAAAATGCACACTGGATTCATCATGTAGCCTTCAATTTTTTATACAATTATTTAAAATTCAACCAAAACTTGTGTCCCAAAGAAATTCATCAATATATAATAAAGCAATTGTACATTTTATAATATGTCCGACTAAATTAAATCTCAATAGCCGTAGAGAAGAAATTTTAAAATAAAGTTTGCTTCTTTCTTTCTCTCAACATGACCCTTTCTTGTTAGTAAAATGAGAGAATGATTATCCAGGAAATGGAGAAAAGGCTATACCATTGCAAATCATTGATAACTAATAGTAAAGTGAAAACAAGGTAATTTTCTGTAATTATTAAATGGAAACAGATTATCTTAAGTTTTCATAAACCAAATAAACCGTTAGATCTATTGAGAAAAATGTGTAAAGAGTATGGTTCCGTTAGCAGATATCTTACACTCAAGCAGACATATATGCAAGATAAGAACTTTCCACATTGAAGTCAAGAATGATAATGAAATGACCAAATCTTAATGTCTATAAGAGAGTATCATAGAATGTACAAACCTGTCCTGTTGAAACAATGACAGGATCCATCATCAATTCCAAGGAAATCGGACATTTAAAATCACTAGGAATAGCAGGGGCTTGATGATTCGTATCATTTTCCCCAAGTCCGTAAAATCCTGAAGAAACGCCTTTTGCTGTTTTAGTATCATCCTTGACTAGGTTTTCTATTTGCACATGATCCTTTATCTTCTTCAATAACATTGACATCTTCTCGATGCGTCCCCCTGGATCCCCACCACTTACTGCCACCATCTCATGCAAAGCGAGTGATTCTTGTGTAAGATCGGCTATTCCCATCAGTTGCAATTTGTCTGCTAATCGACTTAGAACAGCCGGATCTATAGCTGCATCACTTCTATTGTTGTAAAGAAATGACATATCTTCATACAACTTGACATCTGGTTCATCAACTCTCCCTTTGGCTCTTCTGAACTGAGTAAGAACCAGTTCAACCTAAAACGATAGTGAGAGTTACACACGATTATATGAATAGCAAAAATGTTAAGATAAAGAAGCTCCATAGTCTTATTTCAATAAAAATAAATAAAAAAATAAAAAGATGGTGGTGTGGCAGTGTCTATTCTACTGTGAAGAGTTATCTAATAAATAAGATCACACAGCATTGCAAAGCAATAAATATATATAACAGAAGTACTATTTATACCTGCTCTTTAACTTCATCTGATATGTCAAGTTTATCATAGGAAATTCCATCCAGTGATTGTTCCAACCGAGCTGTCACCTCATAGAAATTATTCATAATCCGGTCCCTCTCAAGGACCTGTAAACATGAATCAAAACAACTGAATCAACATCTAAGGTAGCACATGTCATTTTATTAGAATTAAGTTTTCGTAATGCTCTCTCTATATTGGTTTAACTCATAATTTTAAGAACGGGATTCACAAGGGAATTTGATCTGTAAGCAACCAAAGATCAAAACAATCATGTGAAATGCCTCCTATGTAACTGTAAGCATGGTAAGGTTCCCATGTAGATAAAAAGAAACACAATACTAACAGTTATTAGATACACAATATCATTTGGATTCCAAATAGTACAAATATTGTAAATTGTATTGAATTATTAATTATTAATTACTAAATTTTGCAAAAACCTGGATTAGTTTAACCTTTTCCAAGTTCATCGAGGCATAATAAATTTTGGCACCATGGACACCGTACTGTAAAAATATAGCAATGCTTGAAACACTGGGCACAATTAAAGGAAAATACTCTTCGCCTACCTCTACATTTTACCTTTTTAACTTCCTGTGCAAAACCCCACATAACAGAAACCAGAACTATCTTAATAACAATGGTCCAAAGCAGTTGGACCACATTTGGACCATTGTGACAGAATTACCAAACAGCTATAATCTTACCTAAGTTAAAAAAAAAAAACTTGGTTTTGGAATCCTAGGGTACCTTTGATAAAAGAGGGTTTAGTCGAATGAAGAGTGCCGATCATGTTCCATAATATATAGCATGATAATTCAACATCAAGAGTAAAATGTTTGGTATACTAGATCAACAAATAGTACCAACAGCTTCAAAAGGGAGTGACCACAATATGGTCTTTAAGCTGAGAGAAATTTACAGCATTCAGAAATCTCCTTTTGTCGCTCAAATGTTCATGTCTGCAAAAACTATATCTTCAGATTTCACATCTGGAGTGTGGAAAGCGTCTCAACTCTCAAGTGAAGAAAGAACAAGCATACAAAAATATTTACTAACTCCTCACCAAAAGCCATTTTAACAATAGAAATGAAAGGGCAAAATTCCATCGATATTCAGGGGTTCGTGAGGTGTCAGCTAGGTTGTAAAAGTTCGACCTGATAACCTCTACCTCAACGAATAGAGTTCAAATCCCCCTCGATAATAATTGTAAAAATGATCATTGCCACTTTAATTAATAGTAAAGTCTCCTTCCCCAAAAGACAAATCGAGTACCGACACAATTCGCCGGAGATCTCGGAAAATTATAGGCTTGTACCTTTAGAAGATTACATCCAAAACATTGAATTGAATACCATACAAGCTCAAAAGTCAGAAATTCCTTTTCATTACACTACCTAAACACCATGCAAATATATTCTCAAAATGCCCAATTTAGCACAAAAATCCATAATTACTGAGGTTTCACTCACCCACCATAAACAAATCTAATTACAAAAAACACAAAACTAGTAGAAAGAAATCAGATCATAATCACCAACACAAATTTAATCAAAAATCATAATTCAAAACAGAAATCAATCTCAAAAAATATAAAATAAAAATTAACAATCCTATTGAATTAAAAAAAAACACATAACCAAGCAGAATAATTTTTTTAAAATAAAAAAAATATATATAAACTTATATAGCAAAGTTCAAAGATATGTTAATACTAAAAATAACTTCTAACTAAATCAAAAAGCAAAAATGATGAAAAATAACAAACCATATAAATCTTGCTTCCTTCACAACCAAATCTGAGAAGTTCCTTAGCTGAATCAAGAGCATCTTTAAACAAAACCAACGCTTTTGAAGTATCATTCGGAATCGAATCTTTCATATCTCTTATCTCCTCGAACAAAGGAATCAACAGCTTCAACCTTCGTGCTAAGTTGCAATATTGCTTTTTCACCATAGGTCTGAAGTCTGAGATGTTCGCTATCTCGTTAACCAAATCAATCACCACGTTTACTTTCTCACCTTCCATGGTTATAACTTATAATCAAGTTCTGTGTTGGTTTAGTTTTTTAGATCGGTTTGAAAGGTGTGGTTTAGAAGGTGGAGATTTGGTGTCGGAGATTGTGGTTTCCGGTCATGTTTTTGTCAACGACAGATAGTTTTCGGACACTGAAGTTTTTTGGACAGAGAGAAAGAGAGAGATATAATAGAGAGAGAGAGAGAGAGACGCGTGATGGTTTTTTCTTTTCTTTCAATTAGTGGCTTTTTTTGTGGCGCGGCTTAAGATAAGTGATTGAAAAGGGTATCAACTTTGATTGAGATTAGATTAGAAAGTTTATAAAAATTGGTTTCAATTATGATTTTTTTCTAAAAATAAATTTACATGCAACTGTCGGCTGTTTATTTCCATGTTTATTTTTTTATTGGCATGTTATCGGTAGGGTCTTAGTGATAAATGATATGAGTTTTTCTATCATGTACAGATTTACATATATTTCAAATTATTTTTCTCTCTCTTTTATTTATACATTTTTTCTTAATAAGTGTGAAATGAGCAAAAGGCTCAGTTATTATTGGACAAAAGAAATAGTAAGTTTGTATTAGTACTTGTGCATTTTATATTAATGACATAACTTTTTAATAAATAACTTTTGTTTTTCAATATAATGTTGTTACTTTTAGTTGTTTTAACGTGTGCAAGATTGCACATGTTAGACAAACTCATAATATATATCGAGAAAATATATATACATGAAATGATAAGGTGAATTTATATTTTCCAATTTTTTTTTATAAGCAAGAATTATGAATTGAATCTCTAACTAGTTGCTTATTCATTCTCATGTTTAACGTAACGTAAGGTGGATTTTTTTTTCCTTCCAATTTGCTTTATACGCAATGAGTTGCTTATAATGTAACCAAAAAAACTAATTGCTTATATATTCTCGTGTTTAGCGTAACGTAAGTTGGATTTATTTTTTTTCACATTTTTCTTTACAAGTAAGAATCACAAATTGAATCTTTTATCGGTTGCTTATTATTCTCATGTTTATCAGGTGAGAAATTTTATTCTTAGAATAACATACAACTATCAATAACTACCCTTTTTATTATTTTTTAAAATACAATTTTGTCTATTAATAAGTTTTTTATAAAGATTTTTAGAAATATCAATAATTTATCAAATGATATTGATATCTATTAATGTAACTTTGTATATATATTCAGTCTATCGTCAAATGAATAATTATAGAAATATTTTAAAAATTTAGAAAATAATGTTGCATGTATGAGTACAAAAATTATATTATCAATGTATACAAATTAAATTTCTTACCAATCAAAAAATAACATGTTTTGGAAATAATATTGTCAATAATATGATTCCTTTTAATTTACATTCCTTAAAAAATTGTGGTGATTCGGCTCAGTTTGGCTTGGGTTGGCTTGGCTTTGGTTGAGGTAGTACGGCGCTGAAGGTGAAATTCCGTTAATTCAGTTTAACTAATGACACGGTAACTAATGACAGTAGTAGAAACGCGAAACAGTCTCCGATGGCTACGGAGAAAATCTTTGAGGAGTGGGAGAGACTGTCAATTTTATGTTTTGGATAATGACAAAATTGTTTGGCTTCAATTGAAGATCTTTTTCATTTATTAAAAAAAAAAGATTTTTCTTTAAAGAATAAAAAAATATTTGATTAGCCAAAACAAATTATGTAATTTGTCCTTTAAAAAACAAAAAACGATATTTGACGATCATTTTTTGACAAATTTTATGACAGTTTTTTCTTTCTCGTACTCACATTAAGTTTTTATTGTTTTTGTTTTTATGTCAATAATTGTCTCAAAAGTTGTCACGTAAAGGATGTTCAAATAATACAATTCAAAACAAATTATGTAATATGTATATAATAATGGATCTACTTGATGTCGATTTCGTAAGACATAATTTTGAGCGTATATATTATAGTTTATGTCTTATAAGCCTCTTTTTAGAACTGCGGTAAACAGCCAACAAAACCACGTTTAGGCTGAAGTTAGGACTTCCAGCTTCATAAAAGTGGCGTTGAAGTTACATTAAGGAGTGGGAATTATGATATAAACGCCACCCCAAACGCATTATAAGTTTATTTGATTAAAGAAAATATGTTTTGTAATTATCATATTCTCACAAATTTATAGTTTATTTTTAATAACTTATAGCATATTTTGATAAGTTAATCCATAATGCTTATAGTTAATCATTGAGCAAATAGTCACTTTAGTCCCTGACTTTACACCTCGCTGTCACATAGGTCCCTGACTCAGGATTAAATACAAACAAGTCTCTGACTCTACACTTCTGTTATCACTTTAGTCCCTGCCGTTAAAAAAATCTGTTAAGTGATGATGTGGCACGCTGACAAAGAGTATGACGTGTCACAAGGACTAAAGTGAAAGTAAAAAATGGTCACTTTGGTCCCTGAATCGAAAATCAATATCCTCAATTTATTGTTAGATCCCTGACTGTGTGTACTAACTGTCTGTTTGGTATCGAAAATCAATATCATCAACTTATTGTTAGGTCCCTGACTGTGTATACTTACTGTCAGTTAAGTCCTTGACAGTAAAAACAAAATTTCACTAAGATCTTTGGCAAATTAGTAACAGTAATTTGGTTGGTTTTGTAATAGCAAGCAAAAGAAAAACATGTATGATTTAAGTGTGAACAAGTTCTACACTACATGTTCACTTTTTTTTATTATGTTTGAACACTACCTTGTTTATCTATTCTATGATGATTTAAGTTATGCTCCTAATTGGAGAACTACCTTGTTTATCTATTTTATCATGATTTAAGTTTGTGTGCAGATTTAGTGAAAAAGAGTTAAGACTAGAAATATAAAGTAGATGTCTTAATCATTCATTAATGCTTATTGGTTCCATTGTAGTACCTGCATTAAGTATATTATAGACAATTCTGACAGTAACTTGCCAAGGATCTTAGTGAAATTTCTTTTTTTATTGTGAGGGACCTAACTGACAGTAAGTATACACAGTCAGGGACTTAACAGTAAGTTGATGATATTGATTTTCGATTCAGGGACCTAACTGATAGTAAGCATACACAATCAGGGATCTAACAGTAAATTGAGGATATTGATTTTTGATTTAGGGATCAAAATGACCACTTTTTACTTTCACTTTAGTCCCTGTGACACGTCATACTCCTTGTCAGCGTGCCACATCATCACTTAACAGATTTTTTTAACGGTAGGGACTAAAGTGATAACGGAAGTGTAGAGTCAGGGACTTGTT
>Ga0209282_1001058_pt1 | contig 14551 bp, 10 predicted proteins | sample Mtrugardesep15_FD_187529 | JGI IMG/M metagenome (GOLD analysis project Ga0209282, IMG submission 187529) | Root nodule microbial communities of legume samples collected from California, USA - M. trunc garden sep15 (SPAdes) (version 2) | ecosystem: Host-associated > Plants > Roots > Nodule...
TTTTGTCAAAAAAAATAATAATCAATACAAATCTATACAGTAGAATATTCACCCAAATTTATTTATTTTTGAAGAATATTCATCCAAAATTGATAATTGCTTTTCAAATTTATTTCACCAATAAATATATTTAAATTTAATTTTTTAAAAAATTGCTATAAAAAAAACTTTGAAAAAAATTGTACAAAAAAGTCCAACTAAAATGAGGAATTATTGTTTGTAAGACTTAGTTCAACTGACAATGTCAATGTTGTTAAATTGGACGTCTTCACTCGAAATCTGAAAATTATCCTTGCAAATTGCTATTTGGCACTTCATTTACGGACAAAAACAATTACTATTTTTTTTTTGTTGAGGGGACAATTAGTAATTGTTGATGATTATGTTCAATGCTTCCTTTATATTAGGACATAGATAAGTGCTCTAAGGGTTTTGCTTAAGGATTTCATCAAAGGAAATTTTGTCTTAAAAATATGTTGTTGTTTTTGTCAATGCAATAATTACACAAAATTTTAACATAAATTTATTACTTTAATCAATATCTTAAGAAAACTCGTTAACACTTCACTTTATGATATGGTGCTACAATCCTCTCCATTCTTTAAATTTCTTAAGAGAATGGATATCTTATTATTATGATTTTAGTTGCATCCAATGACGTGTTGCCACATTATCTAATGTGGCAGCACGTCATTAGACACATGTGTAAAACTTTCTTTGTGCACACTCACATTTGAAAACAACCATGCCACCTTGCCTAGTAAAATTGCGTCGCTGCTTCATGAATCTTGGATAAGTCGTTCTCATCCTCTTCGCTGTCTCTATTATTTTGTTCAGTCCCTAAGTTACTAGTATTTATTTTCTGGCATAGAGGTATTTAGCGGTATTCATTGTGTAGTATTTATTGGTTTTACAAAACAACTTTCATGCAATTATGCACGGTGCACACTTTTACTCATAGCAAATCAACATTGTAAATCAAAAACTCATGTTAACAGCGTTTAGGTGAGGGATGGAGTGTTTCATATATCACAATTAAATAAACAAAGGTTTGAAAAACACAACAATGGCACGAATATTAGAAAGATTGACTTCATCAATCGAAAAGCAGTGGTTTTAGTTTTAACGGACCAACTAACGGTGTTAAATTGGAAAGGAAGGTGTCTGTTTAAGAGACCAAAAGGGGGGCTATTGTCCCCTATACTATAAAACCATAGAGGGTATTGGTGTCTGTTAAAGAGACCTTAGGGTAAGTTAGTGTAATTTTCCTGTTAATTTAAATATATAATTAAAAAATAAGGTCACGTTGAAAGAAAAAAAATACAAAAGAACATTTACTTTAGAATATTTTTTATATTTTAAAATGATATTATTTTGGAACAAAATGGGTCCTTATATACTTAAACTATAATGATCAACATCTCCATGTATTCCATAGAAAATATTTCCATGTCTCAAAGAATCCTTTAATCCGCATCCATATAAATGATGCTCACATTAGATTTTTGACATTTTGTTAATAGTGATGCGACATGACACAATACATCATGATATTGAAGCTTGAGATACTAAAAGGAGGAAAAACATCATTTGGTGGAAACAGTAGGGTCTCCATAACTAAAAGGAAAAAAAAAACAAAACTGCTACATGACAACTTTTTTTTAAGTGTTTGCATGAGGGGACTCTAAAACTAAGTCAATTGACATGAATACCTGAACAGCTACTTTTTAAAAGTACAATGACACAAGTGAGAGTTTACCTCCCTGAATATCGTTCGAGATCCAAGCTGATGATCATCTGAGGATCTCAATCTCACAACGATAGGTACTATAATCTTGCTACCTTATGAAAAGGAAATTATGTATCATTTACCTTTCTTTTTCTTCATTTTATTGCTTGTATCAGCTACGGGTGAGCAATCAGAGGTTGAGCCGTTATGGACCAGTCCTGCTTCAGATGTCTGCGGCTCAGACAAACGCTTCCTTTTCTTCGAGCTTGGGGTTTTCGATTTTTCTCCACTAGTCTCCTGGGAAACTAGTTGATGCTCCTGCTCTCCTTTGTTTTCACCTCCGCTGTCAGTGGCTTGCTGCGAAGCATTACCCCTATCTCCTTTATTTTCAGCTTCGCTCTCACTGGCCTGCTGCGAAGCATTATCTTCTTTACTTTCAGCTCCACTGTCATTGGCCTGCTGTGAAGCATTAATACCTGGATGTCGGAACCTCCAGCGAGAATTGCCAAACCATTTGTCAACCTATAAGGCAAAAAAAGAATGATTAACTCAGAGTCATGGGAGGGAGCTCAAATATGTTCACGGTAAGAGCAATGCTAAAAACAAATTACCTACCTGTTGAAAAGTGAGTCCCAGTTCTTGCGCCAAGCTTTCTTTTGTGGTTCGTTCTGGATATTGATTTTCTTTGAAAGATTTGTGAAGTCTCTGAAAATAAAAGAATAGTCACTCTAAGGTAAACAAACCCTTTACCTCAACATGCATGCAAGTATGGGAGTGTTTGTGCCTATCTCCTTTTGAATGGAAAGAGAGAAAACAATAAATATTTTGAATGGGAGTGTTTGTGCAGTAAATCAGGGAACATAACTGTTATTCCCACAAAAGGACCAGTTATTATGTGCAGTAAAAAAAGTATTTTGTTATTAATATTAGTCCAATATATTTTTAGTATTTCAGAAAATTCTGAACCTTCTACCTCAAGTAAACTCTATAAGAATAAAAAGATAAACCCTCTCCCCCAAAAAAATCACTTTTGCAATTCAATTTTGCATATAGCTTGAGTATATTTAGAGGACAGAAATTGAATGATAGACCAAAAGGGAATATTAGTATGCAAATTAGAAACTTGGTTGAAAGATATCCTGAACAGAAAATAAACTAAAAAAACATTCAAACAGTACTAAACAATCACCTGAACAACAGCTTCTCCAAGTTTATTGTATGAAGATCCACGTTTTTTACGAGATTCTGTGCATCCTTCAAGTGTTTTGGTGGGTGAATTATTTGTATTTTCAACTTTATGCTGATGGGTGATCCTCTTGGCAGTACGGCCGGAATTATTTGAGGCATTTCCATTTGGTGACCTTGGAGTTATTTTGGCAGTGAGTTTCTTTTTTCTACTTGGAGTAGCAGTGTCGGCCCAATCTTCATCATCACTAGTATCACTATGGTATGTCTCCTGCAATAGGAACACAGCTGTCTAAAATATTGGGAGAGGAAAAGAACAAATAAAGGAGTAATAAATAAATTAAACTCAGCACCCACTAATGTAGTCTTGAGTTCATACTGTTAGAAAAATGCCAGATTTTTATTTGTATGACTGACATGATTATTAGAGTTCTTTCATACTTGGCAGAACTTAGCAACAAAATAGTAAAGAGACAGGTCACTGTTAAGATACCACTCTGATACAATTAGAATATAATAAAATACCTCATAAGTTATTGAAGATATTTTATTATGTCCAACACATACAACTTACAGCATCGGTAATCAAGTTGTGTAATTTATAACTTGCTTCATATAAGAAAAGTAGACCATGCATATAAAATCGGAGTACATTATTTTAAACCTCATATCAAAAAAAGGGACTTACTTCATACAGCTTTTGGTAGTCCAGCCTTTCAACATTTCTTTTCCCAGAAACTGGAGTCAAATCCTCTTCACCGAGATCTGGCTCTGCTAAAGATGTCAGTTCATCGGTTATAGATGGCTTCTTACGGTTTTGTTTACTAGAACCTTTGAAGTTTTTAACATCATCCAACGGTGCAGATGTGACATCATCTTGTCCGGTGGACATGTTATCCTTAATTGTAGCAGCAAGATCCTCAGAGTCAGATGTGAAATCGGAACTTGAACTTTCTTCAGTGTCTTTAGCACCAGGATTGGGAGCATTGGGATCAAAATCATCATCCTCTGAATCTTCAGAAGGAAGACCCATGTATTGATCCTCATGGCCTGGATCCTCGAATTTCTCAGAAGCAGATGCATACTCAGATTCGTCAGAACTTGATTTGCCTCCTTCAACCTTCACATCCTCTGGACCATCAGGGTTGTAATCATCATCGTCAGAATCATCTGAAGGAAGTCCCAGGTTGTGATCCAAGATACTTCCAGCAGCTGTAGCTGCTTCAGGAAAAACCCTCTGAACAAGGATAAGTCACATAATCAGGAGGGAAAGGATCCAAAAAATAATAAGTAACAGAAAAGAGACTAAGGACTCATTATGTTTTGATTTTTTTTCAAAACTATTATATAAAATAGTTAAGAACCTGTTTTTATAACATTATTTGTTTTGATTTTTAGTTTTAAAGGCAAGAAAATAGTTTCAGTTTTATAAAACAAGTAAACCAAACAAGGTTCAGTTTTAAATTTTTAAAAACTAAAATACAGATTCTAAGAAAGGAATCAAGTAGGCCTTAAAGTTTTCCGACTGACCTCCCAGGAATTAGTAAGAGAGAGACTTGTCCCTAACAAGTCGTTAACAAGTTCGATGCAGTCATCTTTGCAATCACATCCTGGGCATAACCAACCCTCATCACCAGGTGGAACTGTAAGCCACAGAAAGAAAAAAAAATACATAAATGATAAATTACATTGAAGCATGGAGTGATCAATTATTAATCAAGTGGACCAGATATTACTGTCTTCAGTTAACAATGGCGGATCCAAACAGAGCTGGTGATACCCACGGTCACAAGCACCATCACAGAGAATTATATCATTATTAGTACCCAACACTTTGGTCTGGCATTTTGCACAGAATATCTGCAACAACAAAATTGAAGTTCTCACGACTCCAAAATCTTGAAAAATTGGATACTTTATTAAAGAATAAAATATAAAGGATTAACCTACATCCTCACTATCAATCTCTCCCTCAGAATCAAACAAAGATTCAGGAAGCCTTCCTTCAGCACACAACGAATCCAAATTTTGAAATAGATCCCTGATTTTTAATTTGCGTCGCAGAATTTCGGACTTGGCCCGTTGAATCTCCTTCTCTGGCTTTAATTTTTCCATACTGCAAAATTTTCACAATCATACAATAGAAACAAATTATACGCCACAAAAAAAAAAAAAATACAAGTGAAACAAGCTTTGAAGTTGTCAATAATAAAATATACTATATAATGTTTCTTAGCTTCACAAAAAACAAACAAGAAAATAAACTTGTAGCAAGAAAAGAATGACCAAATATCGCAAAATTCATCAGTTTAAAACAAAGAATATGCTGAAAATGACAATAAAACAGAGGGGAAGAATGGATCATTATATAAGTACTGAAATAGAAAACGTACTAATGCTTAAACGCACTATAAAAACTATACATGGATCAATACATGTAGATAATTTCCAAATATTAGAGTAAAAAGAATTAGTTGAATGCCACAAATAAGATGTGGCCCAAACACTGCGAGTGGATCAAGGCGTGAACACAATTTCAAAAAGTTTAGACTAGAAAAAATTAGTCGAACGAACCACACAAATAAGATGTGGCATACAGGGGATAAGCTTGGATTGGAACAACTGATGTGCTAGCTCAATTATTTCAATCCTATAGTAAGATTTGGGGTGCTGCAGATCAAATTTCGCCTTAAGCCAATTTGGTAAAACGAGTCTGGCTCAGATTAAAAGGCAAAAGGTAAGACAGCAAGGGACCAGATTAAATGGGATCCCAAGAAAATGGGTCATTAAAGATAAAATTTGAATCCTACAAAGTTGCATTTGGCGATGGACATTTGTAATTTTGTTTTTATACAACTAAGATAAAATCCAAATGGTCAATAAAGGTAAATCCAAACATGGATTGATTCATTCTTCAGCTGGATACTGAAGACAGGTACAGGGAAAGTAAGGTATTTACATAATTAAGTTTCTCATGTTTATATTTGAAAAGAATATAATGATCAAAATAACATGTAATACACTCTGAATACCATGTCAAATTCAAATACCTAAGATCACATTAAACTTTTTTTATTCTAGGGGCAATAAATAAAAGTTCTAGTACATGATCAGAAAATGGTGAGCATACTGTTCCAAAAAATATGACTCCAAACACGATAGCAATCACAATATTCCAACACATGCGGTTATAGACTTTGCAATCATTCAACTTGTAAAAGGCCAAAGTATTCCAGATGTAGTTCCATTTCAGTTGCCCGGCAATTAACCAATAAAATTGATGTTACCATTATCATATATGAGCTAAGGTCAAACATAAATCAGGATGCAAAACCAAATATAGATTACAAGCTAACGAAATCACAAAGTAATAGTACAATTTACGCACCTGGACCCTTTCCAGCCCTCACCAGAATAAGCATCAATCAAGTTTTGTTCGTAGCTTATTCGGTTCAAGTAATATCTCAGTTGAGCTCTGATTTTAGAAAATTGATCATTAATTCCCTCTTTTCTTGTCTTTTTCTTCTTCTTCTTCTTCTTCGTCCTTTCTTTTGTCTTCATTTCATCATTATTAACATCAGTAACAGTATTAATCGGTTCAGGATCTTTAGGTTTATTATCTTTTGTCCTCGACCGCAGAGCTCTGTCGCTGCTTCCTAACGACCTTAATACATACTTCTTCGATAATTTTGAGTTTTTTTTTGCCCCATGTTTCACTCGCATTTGACCCAAATTTTTAGACTTTCTTTCTGAACAATCAGAACTATTATTTTTCGCAGCGTCGACAGAAGATTCTGTTTTCACTTGAGCAGGAACGGATTGCGTTTGGTCTTCAACAAGGCCAGTAACTGCATCACTCGTTTCACCAGGTTCGTTTTGAGAACTGATATGTTTCGCAACATCTCCAGAAGGTGGCTCATTCACAAAATTTGTGTTCACTTGAACAGGAACGGGTTGTGGTTGTTCTTCAACAAGGGTAGTGACTGGATCACTCGTTTCTGCAGGCAGTTGAATAGCAGAATTTTCAGTCGTATTCACCGAAACTTGATTTGATTTTTCATCAATAACAGAATTGGTTACCACAGTACCAAGCACACTTTGTTCTTTGTCTGAACATTCAGAGCCAATCTGAGTTGTTTTTTCAGACATGTCACGTTGTTCAGTTCCTATCTTCTCAGTCGTAAAATCGTTAGGGCTTGTTGAATTTCCAGTTGAACTAATCATTGGTCTGGAGAAACACGCATCACCACAACAACCACCACCAAAGCCAGAAAGTAAGTTTAAGAACTACAAAAAGATTAAAAAAATCTGTCAGCATTTATGTTTTAACACTTAACATTAACACATTATATTGGAGTTTGGAAAACAAGTATTGAAATGAATATACTTAGCTAAAAGCACTGCAAAAATGTTCATTCTCACTGTTAATTTCAAATCACAATAAAATACCTAACAAAGATGACAATGTAAAGAACAAAGCTCACCAGGTAGAACTAGCTTTACGGCAACGACGGATTTTGTCTTCTCAAAGTCCAGTACAGATTTACACCAAGCAAGCAAGCTTTGGATTGAATTTAACTAAACAATGAACAAAGAAACAAACAACCAACAACAAAGTAAGCAAAAGATAATTCAGACATGCAACAAAGGCAACACTTCAAAACAAAAAAAAAATAACAAACGAGTTACAGTTTAACACAGCTTTCAAGATTTACATATTTTATTGTGCCACAAGTTGATTATAAAGTAGTAAAACTAAGTACCCATTTTGTTTACAATTTGCACAACAACACCAAGTAACGAACAAGAGCAAAAAGATAAAACATTTAAGCATTTTGCTACACCCCATGAAAGAAACATAGAGAAACTGTGAGAAGCACAAACTAAAACGGGTTTAAGGAAAAGTAATGATAATAATTAGATGCAAGAAAAAGAGAAGCAGAAGCAATCTACGGAACAAAAGAAACAGTCAGTAAATTTGAAAGGGAAAAGGGAAAGGAAGTTTACGATGTAATTGTGAGTGACATAGTAATCTCCGTCCGGCGAGGAAGATGAAGATGAAGATGAAGGAAGGTTCGATCTAACGTGAAACGGTGAGAAAGAGAAAGAGAGGGATGAGAGTGGTGTTTGTGTGAATCTTTGTGTTCTCAGCGCCAATGTGAGAAAAAAGCGGTGCTTCGTTTATACATACTCCTCCAAATCCGGGCTACCGTTCTTCTCCATGTTCATGTTAGGGCTTGCGTTGTTGCATTGCATTCACAGAACACACGGATTTCTTATCCACGCCCTCTTCTTTTTTTAACACACTCCCTTTTTTAAACAATAGTCCTTCAAGTATTTTAAGTCAACCATTTTCCAAGTTTTAAATTATTTTTTATGGTCAAATTAGTACATTATAGAAATCTCTTTTGTAATGGTTTAGAATATTTTAACAAAGACTAAATTAAATGTGAGTTTTTATGTTTTTGGTGCTTGAAAAGTCATATTTTATTTATCTTTTGTTGAAAATTTATAAATTTTAGGGGAGAATTTCTTATAGCATTTGAAACATCCTCAAACAATATAAATGACATTGGCTTGCCTCTAATAAGTAGTACTATATTAATGAATATGTGTTTTGGTATTGGAAGCTCATATGGTTTTAGGTGGTATAATTTATACATTTTACTAACTTATATTGACTGACGATATATTATATATTTAACTTTTGCCTATGAAGACTCATTTCTTTCATATGTAAAACTGATATTATTTTTTCTTCTAAAATTGTGGAGATTATATGATGGTCAGCAAATATCTTTGCACATTTTTTCATTTTTTATCGGATTCAAATTATTTTTATTTTTTACCAGATTTAGATTATATGATATGAACTAACACAATTAGACATCATATTACAGAATCTGAAAGCAAACAAGTTCGGTATTTTGGAAGCCACACGAGAAACTCGAATGGTGGAAAGATAAATCTAGAAGAAAAGGTCCGGGATACGAGAAAAGAAAATTGCTTTTTTGACATAGGAGACTTCATATTGACACAAGTAAATGACGCTTTTACCTCCAGCGGCAGTTAACAACCGTTAGCCTAAGCGCCGGCAGTTAACTGCCGCTGGCTCCTCCAGAGGCAGATAACTGCTTCTGGCTTTGCTTTTTTTATTATGATTTTACGAGTTTCGGTCAAAAAATCAAAATAAATCGAAACTTATTCAGAATTCTACGAAACTTTACAGACCCTCTCTATATATTTTTTTAGAGCTGTCTGCAAAAAACCAGATCAAAATTCAATTTCTAGGTCGACGTTTTGATGTTTTTGTATCTTAAATTTTAGGCGCGTTAAAGATCCATATTTAATCCGTCCATTGTCGAAAAAAATTGCGATTTTGCATGGTTCGGTCAAAAAATCGAAATAAATCGAGACTTAGTCGAATTGCTACGAAACTTTATAAACACCTCTATAAAAATACATACAAATGATGTACAAAGTTTCGTAACATTCCAAAAAAATGTCGATTTTTTTAATTTTTTCAATTGCGAATTTGCGCGTTTCGATCGAAAAAATAAAAAAATCACAAAGTCAACAACTCTTCCTAGTTCTCCCATTGTTGAATATAAACTGATAAGCTTGTGGGAACATTCAACCATTAATTTTATTAAACACCAAAATTAAGTCAACTATCTTTTATCAACTACTCTATATGTCTCTGAAGAGATGACCTATTTGACAATATACATTATTGACTTAACATATTTTGACCATAGTTTTATACTGATTCACAAATATAAATAATATCATGTAAGATTTATCGATAAATATTTTTAAAATATTAAATTTTCATAATATTTTTTTAAAAGAAAATTAAAAATATCAAAAATAAAACATATGAATTGGTTCGGATCTAACTAGGCTTAGGCTGTCATAGAGATACCAAATCCATCGTGGAGCCTTTGGACCAACCTGGAAGACATATCCACCGTGTGTTTCTGATGCTAGCGCGTACCCTAATTTACAATTATAACACCCACACGCTCACAAATTCCTTAATTATTATTGTGGCTGCAACTAGAAGACAGTGGAACCGAAAGAGAAGGGGAAGAAGAAGAAGAAGAAGAGAAAGAGAAAGGTGTTGGGTTTTGTGGTTGTCGACTCTCAACTCTACATACATGGCAACCCTTCCCTCCATCCTCTCCTCTCTTCCTCTCCTTCGCTTTCGTCCCTCTCCTTCTTTCTCTTTCTCTTTCTCTCCTCTTCGCTCAAACCCTACAAAATCTCGTTCCCCCTTTCTTGTTCTCGCTTCTTCATCCCACTCCTCCAACGAATTTACCTCCAAGGTAACTAAACCATATCACTACTGTTGAATTATGAATTTGATTACTCCCTCCTGTCATTCTAACAAGTGAATTTTACGATTGAGTTGTTATTGTTTGTAGAAATCAGCTTTATCGGAGTTGATACAAGAAATTGAACCTTTAGATGTCAGTTATATTCAGAAAGATGTTCCACCAACTACAGCTGATGCCATGAAAAGGACTATTTCTGGCATGCTGGGTTTGCTTCCATCTGATCAGTTTAATGTCGTTGTTGAGGCTTTGTGGGAACCTCTTTCCAAGTTGCTCATTTCTTCAATGATGACTGGGTTAGTACTTCATTTTTCATCTTCTTGCTATGGAGCTCATAGGATTGTTTAGTTAAAATCTCATAAATTATGCTATGCTATCTTAATGATGGTAGTTAGCTTTTTATATTCAGTCTGTTTGGTAGTTTGAAGGGGAGGATGGGAAACAATAAGGAAATATTCCACTTAGTTTTGTAGAGAACTAGAAAGAAATGCTTATGATTAATATATTTTAAATTTTGATAGTATTATAAAGCATTGTTAAATAGCCAACTATAGCGTAGCGGAATTTGGACACACCGCTATTGTTCTCTAATATGCTATTTAGTACATAATGTTGTCAAACTTCGGTAATGCGCTATAGCACTATTGCATAGTGGAGTTTTAACAATTTGCTATTTTCCATCATCCGAGATTGACAACACTTTATAAAAACATAGAAATGATTTGAAGAATTTATCTAAGCCCTCAAAAGTCAAAACCTTCACCCAATGCATTTTTGGGTTACCCATATTAGGGAGCTTTTGTATTATAAAGAAAAATAAACCCTCCATTTAAGTTAGGGGACTATCATCTCTTCCTTTTTCCCAAAGTCATCTCCTCCTAAACTCCCAAACATAGCCTAAATAAATAAATGGAGAGTCTATTAGGAGAAGGGAGAGAATATTGCATGCTCACAAGTCATAACTTTTTAATTTGTCAGACTATGTGTTGATACTTGATAAATGTCCCCGAATTTTTAATTCTTCTGAAGAATGCTTATCTTATCATGCATTGCCAAGTAATGTTTATTCAAATGGGGGGAATATGAGAATCTTTCTTCATGTACTACAGGTATACATTGTGCAATGCTGAGTATAGGCTTTCTTCAATATTTTGTTAAATTTTCGTGTCTTGCTATGGAGCTCATACGACTGTCATCATGGTTTTATATGTATGGTTTAGTTAAAATCTAATATGAATTGTGCTATGCTCTCTTGACAATGATGGTGGTTAGTTTCTTCTATTCACTGAGTTGTTTAAGGCTCTGTCTTGAAGTTTGGAGGGAAGGGGAGGATAGGAAACGATAAGGAAATCTTCCACCTTAGTTTTGTAGAGAACGAGAAGAAAATGCTTCTTATTAATATATTTTAAATTTTGAGAGTATTATAAAGTGTTGTTAAATAGCCAACTATAGCGGTACTATAGGGTTGTGGAATTTAGATGCACCGCTAATGTCGTCAAGTTGCGGTAATGCGTCATAGCACTATTGCATAGTGGAATTTTAAGTTTTAACAATTTTTTATTTTTCGTTATCCGAGTTGACAACACTTTATAAAAACATTGAAAGGATTTGAAGAATTTATCTAATCCCTCAAAACCCTCGTCCAATACATTTTTGAGTTCCCCATATTAAGGAGATTTTGTATTAAAAAGAAAAATAAACCCTCCATTTAAGTTTGGGGACTGTTATTTCTCTATTCTTCCTTTTTCCCAAAGTCGTCCCTTCCTAAACTCCCAAACATAGCCTAGATAAATAAATGGACAATCTATTCGGAGAAGGGAGAGGATATTGCATACTTATAAACTATTTGATTTGTGAGACTATATGTTGATACTTGATAAATGTCCCCAAATTTGTAAATCTTCTGAAGAATGCTTATATGCTCTGCCAAGTAATGTTTATCCAAAAGGGGGGAAATATGAGAAAGCTTTCTTCATGTACTACAGGTATACATTGCGCAATGCTGAATATAGGCTTTGTCTGGAGAAAACTCTCGATATTTGCGATAGAGATCTTGAGAAGCCAAAGGCAGAAAGTACTAAGTTTGACTTACAAGACTTCCTACGTGACAGTGTAAATGTTATTGACTTCGGTAGAAACAATAATTTGTCTTCCAAAGTTGAAAAGCCTCATGAGGATGTCGACATTCAAGACATTGGTCAAATATCTGCCGAAGCTCAAGAATATATTTCTAGTCTGCAATCTCGTTTGTCTTCCATAAAAAAGGTATACTGTAGAACTGAAGATCCTTCCTTGACATCTTAAGGATTTTATGCATTGGATTCATGATGCGTTGAATCGTCTGTGAAATTTATTTTTCATTGAACATTGTTAGTTATTGATTGTCACATTTCTCATGGTATGCCTCATCCTTCGGTGTTGATTATGGTCTCTAATTTTTCTGTTGGAAATGATCTATCTTCTTTCAATTATCTCAATTGCAGTTAGGCTACCATTACAATGAACTTGTTTTCTCATATTTGTTTCTTTTCCTTCCTTTTTGTACACTTCTAAAGGAGCTACGTGAAGTGAAGAGGAAAAGTGCCGCCCTTCAAATGCAACAGTTTGTTGGAGAAGAAAAGAATGATTTACTGGATTACTTAAGATCGCTTCAACCTGAACAGGTCTTGCCTTTTGTGAAAATTCTTTATTTGTGTTTTCATTTACAACCACCTTTTTTAATATGCTGTATAATTGCCATGCATTTTAGCATGGTGCAATTCTACCTGGCATTGGTTTGTTATCCTGTAGTTGTCTTCATATCAAGATTGGCAGCTTGTATTTGCTATTATATTTTGTATTTGTGTACGGTGTGTGGAATGACTATTGAGGTGAAAATATCGGATTTTAAAATAAATGTTTCTGGTGTATCTGTGTTTATGTTACATTGGTATTTTTTTTTTCTCGTGATATATTTCCCATTTTGTTAATTTATTCTGTTAATTTCAAAATAAATTGTTTATATGATCTGTTAAAGCTGTTTGATCCTTATAACCAATCCTGCTTATTTGGAAAAGAGTTTTGATTTTTTTTGCTGTGTAACTTGTATCCTTTTCCATCATTAGGATGAAAATTCCAAAAATGTGACAGCTGCAAATATTCATTCAAACATTAAAAAAACATGTTCCGTTGTATTTGTTTTAGTAACTGTGACATTATTAGCTTGTGCATGCCTATTTTATATTACTATGTATTATTTTCTGTTTATATCAGTGTTTTAGTTGGGTGTGCATGTCGCTATTGAGCAGGTAGCTCAGCTATCCGAATTTACATCCCCTGAGCTTAAGGACATCATCCTATCTGTTATCCATGGTCTCCTTGCCACCCTTTCTCCTAAGATGCATTCAAAGCCCTCTACTACATCAGAGAATGCAACAGTTGGAACAGCAAATGCTGCGAATGAAGATTGTGCTGAGGTTGTCGAGAATTCTTCACTTCAATTTCAGCCTTTTATATCATTAACCCGGGACTATCTTGCCCGCTTGCTCTTTTGGTCAGTATTTCTTTTTACTTTTGATTATAATTTTGTTTTTATCTGTGTATTTTATTTACTTTTAACGCAACAATTGAACGTTTAAGATTTAATAATGGTAAAAAAGCGATACAGAAATTACCATGTAAAATACTTGAAAGATGATCCGGAATGTTTTAAGGTTATGTATTACTAATGTGGTGCCTGTTGATCTAGTTTCTGAACTAAATTAACTTTTTCCTCACTGACCCCCCTCGAAGGTGCATGCTGCTGGGACACTATCTTAGAGGCCTTGAGTATCGAATGGAATTGGCGGAACTGCTATCCTTGACAAATGATGCTGAGAATGGTGCTTCTGAGAATGAACAAATTGCTTGAATGCTGTTCAAATTTTGACTCTTCAATCAGTGTATAGAGGCATGGTTTCAACATGATTTGTCCTTTCAACACAAAGAGATTATGACACTCACCAAGTTTTAGTCGCTTCTGCTGAGGAGATATCATTGCTTCCAGAAGACAAAATACCGCTTTCATGGAAAGATAACAATTCTCACTCTTCTAATGTCAAACCATCACAAGAGTTGAAGGCGGTTGGCATTGCTGTTGCTGGGTGATTGATTATATTATAGTTTACAGAATATGAAAATGAGACGAACTATGCAGCCTGAGATGCAAGATGAAGTTGGTTATTTATCAGTTTATATTCGAGTAGAACAGTTTCCTTAGTTGTATCTAGTTTTTCAAAATTTTCTTGATTGATTTAATTTTATGTCTTCACCTAGCATTAAA
>Ga0209282_1001059_pt1 | contig 14546 bp, 8 predicted proteins | sample Mtrugardesep15_FD_187529 | JGI IMG/M metagenome (GOLD analysis project Ga0209282, IMG submission 187529) | Root nodule microbial communities of legume samples collected from California, USA - M. trunc garden sep15 (SPAdes) (version 2) | ecosystem: Host-associated > Plants > Roots > Nodule...
TAAACTCTAAATAAAATCTCACCACTACCACAATATGTTGTATAAGAATAAGAATGGGCAACCTCTACCAAGAAGCACTAAGACATTAACATATCATTTTTTTATTAGAACCTATATATTAACTTAGAGGTGATTCAAATATTAAACTTAATAAAACTCTATCAAGGGGCCCAGTGGAAGCAAAGTAGAAAAAAACATTAGTTGATTATGGAATGTGTTCAACCTAAATTACGGTTAATATTAAACTTTGACCACCCTTTTCTAATATTAAGGTCTCTTATATAATCATTCATCACTTGAATATCATTAGGGAATCGGGATATTTGTTTCCCATTATAATGGACCGCTCTAATGTAAATAATTTTCTATGGTTCTCCTCTAAGCATATTCTATATTATATATTTATGCTCAAGTTGAACTTACTTTTTAAGTGATGAAATTATTAGCTTTACCAAAAAAATAATGGAACTATAATGATGATTGCTACCGGTGTTAGTTGCAAGAGTGTGTACAACTTACCGATGATTTTGACTAATATACACTTGAATTTTTAAGAAGGAGCGCTAACAATATTTACTTTAATATTCAATTGTCACTATTCACTCATGTACATTATTTCGGAAATGAACCTAACATAAAGTGTGAGATTTACATGAATTTTATATAATAAAAGAGATGGTGTTAGAAATAGAGGACTCAATTAGGCTTTGGATACGTAGAAACTACTACAAGGTAGTATTACTAATTAGTACATGTACCAAGTATAAGAAAGCACAAAGATCATAGTGGGGAATTAAAACCTACTCCCTCCGATAACATATATAAACAAAAAACTACTTTTTAAGTACATAGAATAATTAATGAATCTAGTCATATTTATAGACCAAATACATTAGTTATTCAATGAACCTAAAAAGTTGTGTTTTACTTATAAATGTGACCGGAGGAATCACATCATAAGTGGACCATATGTAATATATCATGGTGTGTTGTCGTACCCATGGGTGGCAATTATAGCAATGTAGAATTACATTAAATAATGCCTGCCACAGTATGTTGTCTAACTTGATGTCTTTCATGACGTTCTACTTCACAAACAAAATTTACCCACCATACCCATACTCTAAAAAGCCCACAAGCAATCACAGTCAAAGTTTTTTTTGGAAAGATCTATAAGAAGCAACATCGTTAATTGTATCTCAGCTAGATTTTTTTAAAATATTCTTATATTAGTGTTGAATTTGGCAAAATCATCATGTCATCCTAATTTTATTAAAACTCTAAAGTTTAGTTAATTCAAATATAAACAAAATCCCATTTTTGTTAATTATAGACGCCGCTCTCAATATTCTCACAACAACAATAATTCATACTAAAAACCTAAAATTTTCTTGTTGATTTTAAATGAAGTGGCAAATCATGTGAAACTTACGCGACTATAATATTTCACGTTTGATGAAAACGTCTAAATTATCAATATGAATATTGTCAGTTGACTTAAATCTTAACGACACTGATCACCAAGTTAATTCAATAGATATACGGTTCCTGTGAATTTAACCCATTTGATAAAGGATAATACATATGTATACAAAGGTTGGGATTCAAACCCCGAACATCCTATTTATTCACCTTTAATCGTTAGACTATTCCAAAAAAAATTAATAGATATGTTCAGTCCAAATGATCTCACTTTATTTTATATGACAAACATCTATAGTTAAATATAATTTTACAATTTTTTGTGTCAGTATATATCCATTAAATGATATAGATATATCAAAACCCAAAATGACTTTAATGGATAATGTAATAATACATAGTTTTATACCGACCTAATAAAAACTTATCAAATCTCTACATAAACCCATTGTACACCAAATTTTTCAAAAATAATTACCGCATGCAAAACTATTCTACATTCTTATTTTCACAAACAAATTTATTTTGAAAAATATATATATATTTAAAGTGTAATAACAACTTGACAAAAAGATACAGAAACAATGAATTTGACGTACCGTTAGCAAGATCAAGCAGAAAATCCGCCGGATTAACCGGAAACGACGGCGCGAATCCAACCGACTCAAAATATCTCATAGCTTCTGCTCCTTTCCCATAATACATACAATTTCCCTCTGACAACACAAGCACTCGATCAAACATCTGGAACACCCGACTCGACGGCTGATGCACCGACGTCACCACCGTCTTCCCCTTCCTTGCCAACGATCCCAACGTCGAGACTAGTCGGTGTGCAGCCGTCGAGTCCAGTCCAGATGTTGGCTCATCTAGTATCAGCAGAGCTGGATCTACCAACATCTCATGAGCTATACTCACGCGCTTCCTCTCTCCACCGGAAACTCCGCGGATGAAACTGTTTCCAATTATAGTATTTTCACACTTTGTTAAACCTAGTTCCGCAATTGCGGACTCTGCTGCTGCCACCTTCGTTTCCCGAGAAAGTTGTCTCGGGAGACGAAGCATGGAGCAGAAGACTAATGTTTCCCGAACTGTTAAGTGAGGGTAGAGAATATCATCTTGTGTCACGAACCCGGTTCGACGGAGAATGGTTCGGTTTAGTTTTGATGAGTTAGCGAGAATTGTTCCAGTGAGGTTGTTTGTATGAAGTCTTCCTGCTAGTGAGTTTAGGAGCGTTGATTTTCCGCTGCCAGATGGGCCTAGGATGGCTAGGATCTCTCCTGGGTAAGCTATTCCTGTTACGTTGTTAAGAATGATTCGCTCTTGTGTTGATCTTTGATCTGACGGTGATGATTCAAGTGGTGTAAATAGTTTCTTGATGCACCCTCCTTTTGCTGTTTTGTTCTCTATCTTAATTCGGTATCCCACGTCCATGAACTGCGTTGCATGAAATGAGCATATAAATTAATGAATTTGAAATTTCATTTTCATTTTAATTATGGTTATAATTATTTCTAACAATAATGAAAAAGACAATAGGGTCATCCTAGTCAAATTCATGACTTGTGAATAAAATTAAAGATTAGTGATTTATTTTATTATATGGTTGTAATAATATATAGTTGTAATATTAAATATTGTACCTTAAGAGTGATTGGGTAAGAAGAAGAGAGTAAAGGAGGAAGGTCACATGATTCTCGGGAGCTATGTTTGGGAGGGGCATGAGTGTTGGAAGAGTCTACGTTTGGAGATTCTACACCACCAAATGCTTCTTTTGTTGTTGGCATTATTACTTTTGTTACGATGTTTGTATGTTTGTTTTGTCTCTCAAGTAATTTGGGGACAAAAAGAGAAGATATATAGTTGGGAAAGGATGGAAGAAATGATTATGAGTGAGTTGAAGGGTATGGCAAAGAGAAGAGGAAGTGTGAGGAGTGAATGAATGAAGTGAGAGGAACAAGGGATAGGAATACAATGGGGTATTTATGGAGGGATCATGACCCATGACACTGCCACACGTCAATGTGGAACCTCCATTTTGAGGGTTGCAACGTGGCAATCATATATGTGCATCTAGCCGCTTAATTGGTGAAATTTGTTCATGGAAAAGTATCCACTTTCTTTGCTTTTTCTTTCTTTATTTATGTCTTTTCTTTTGTTACCTTTTATTTATTCAAATTCAAATAGAAATAAAAATGAAAAAGTGATGGAAATTTTAAGTTTGATTCTTTTTCTTGATGGGTAAAAAGAAAATGAACTATGCGGATTTAGCAAAAGAGGTAGTTTATCGTAGTATGACGAATAAATGTTTAAATTTTGATAATAAGTTATTGTTCTTCTGTCAATTGAAGTGTTTGATTTTGGGAAATTTTTTTGATCTAAGTGAGAGATGGGGGAACCAATCCACACAAACGATGTCATTGACCAAGTATGTTGGCGATGTGGATAAGCGTTTTCTCAAGTCGGATGTTTGGGGTGGTAACATCAAATACTCTGACGTTTAAGTTAGTTAGACACCAAATAGCGAGAGGTATTAGGCGGAAAATTGTGTACCTTGTATTTTCTATGAATGGATGTGTCTATATGCGACAAAAAAAGTCATTGGAGAAGTGGGGGAGGGATCGTTATGAAAGATGTCTGTCAGTGTTTAGTTCCAATAGTCAATCGGAGGCGTTGCAAGTCGTTGAGATGTTACGAGCTAAAGATGATCTAAAGCTAGAAGATTGATTTTGTTGCATTGGATCGTTGTGGAAATGGGCCTCGAGATGATGAAGGAATGAGTCTTGGGCTGGTCCATAACAATATCCTTTGCATGGTTTAAGAAAAATTATTAGAACCTTATTTTTTTGACATATAATGTTTTCTAGAAACACATGAAAATGATCAAAAAATCTAATGATAGTTAACTACCGCCGATTTTTTAGTTATAAGTCAGCAGTAGTTAACTACCGCTGAAAACATTTAAGTATTTTTCATGTATTTTTAGCAAATTATTGATGTTAGAAAAGCAATTTTCAAATTATTGTAGGAATAAAGTTCGAAAAAATATATATAATATTATAAATAATTATCCTTACAATTGTTAATATAATAGGAGAGAGAAAATAAATTCCTGCTTCCCAATTTAAATTTAATAAGTGTATTGTGTGTATTTCATTAATGATATTAAAGGACATGAAATATATAAAGTGAGTCTTATAATTAAAAACACATGTTAGGCATCTCTATAAATTTAACATGGCTATTGTTAGCGTGGAAGTTAGGGCAATCAAAGTGTGGTATTTGAAAGACAATGGAATGGTGGTAGCAAATTCAAAAGAGAAAATAATTTAAAAATTGATGTAGATAATGTTCCTTTTTTAAATTTTAATTTGTTAAATACACAATTAATTTCTTTTTTTAACTTCTAAACAATTCTCTCAAGTGTACACCCTCCTCCGGTCACTAATATAAGAAAAAATCTACTTTTTAGATACATTCAATTAATGATGTAAGTAACATATAATAAAGACTACATACATCATTAATTGAATGTATCTAAAAAGAAATTTTTTGTTTATATTAGTGACCGGAGGGTGTACTTGTTAGCATTTTCCATATTTTTTTATATTAAAAATTGTGTCTTGTGTCCTAAATGTATTGGTTAAGTAATCCATCAAAGAAAACAATGTCTTGGAAATATAAGTTGTTAGTTTTGTCGTAACAATAATTACATCATTTTTTTATGTGAACTTACTTCTTTTATTACTTTAATCAATGCCCCAACGACACTCATTAGCAGGGGCGGAGCCACCCCCCAGTTAGCCTAGGCTAGTGCCCAGGCAGCTCCAACTTTCCTTGTAGCAAGCCTAGCCATTACTAGAATTTTTAGTTTTTCCTGCGGATTTACCTGCGGATTTTTGGGCAAATTCCGCAGGAAACACATTTCCTGCAGATTTTGCCATAGATTTAGGTTCCCAGGTGAGGTAATACTAGGATTTAAGGATCCGCAGGAAAGATATATCCGCAGGAAATGTGAAATTATCCGCAGGAAATGTGAAATTATCTGCAGGAAATGTGAAATTATTCGCAGGAAGGAAATAATGTTTTGCGATTTTTTTTGCCCAGGCTCTATAAAATTCCTGGCTCTGCCACTGCCCATTAGTTTTCTCCTTAAAATTTTAGGGTGAGCTGGAGGTGTCCCGGTCTAAGCAGAGAAGATTTTATGACTCAAAATATTTACAATTATATTTATAGTTATCTCCCTCCAAAAACATTAGCCAGGTTAAGACTCGAGACCTCTAAGTATAAGACATGTCTTTTTACCTCTATAGCAAACCATTGAAGTTAGATTGATGAATATAATTAATGTTTTGTACTCAAATGTATTGGAGTTAAAAAAATGTAAATAGACAAGTTGAGTATCTGTGAGCAGAGCTCAGACAATATAGACGTTGTAGTATAGAGAAGGTGGAGTTTAAACTCCAAACTCTAAAAGAATTCAATTAAGAGGTGGAGTAGAGTAGTATATGATCATATTTTATATTAGTATTAATCAATATAATCCTAATATACTCTACTCCCTATATATCCACTTCTATATTTAGGACTGACAGTGACCTTTGAACATTAGAAAAGATGTCAACCCATTCTCTTGTTGGAATATGACTTCATCGATGACCTTGTTTTTTTGAGGAAATAGATGACCTTGTTATCAACGCTGTGTTTGTTTACATAAAATAGAGTATGAAGAACAATTAACTCTTAGATATTTATAGATCCACTGACCAACCATGTCTCACAATAAATTAATTAATGATAAAGTAAGGTCTCGTTTCTTGAAATGGATAAAATTGCTGAGTTCAATCAATGCAAGTTAAAAATTGCAACATTCACAACAACCGTAACTTTTGGCAAAATCATACTTCCTTCATTCTACAATGACCGCCTCAATTAGTCATTGCAGATAGATTGAAGATAGTGTAGAAGTGAATGAGAGTGAGTGATAGTTTTAGAAAGGAAAATGCTAATTAGCATAGGAATGGGGCGAGATAAGGACATGAGATTTTACTTTCTTTGTCTCCATACCTTACTTTTATATACTTACATGTTACCCTACTCTTATTCAATGAGGATAAGAAATCGAATCTCATCTCCATTCCCGACGAGTTTGAGTATCCCTGCTCCATCCCCATCCCAGATGTAATGTTGTAATACACTATCCAAGAAAGAGTTCATGTCGATCGATGGCTATGGTGATAGAGAAAGAAGAGAGCGAGAGTGTGAGATGTGAAAAGAAAAGAGAGAGAAATCTGAGAAGTGAGTGTCGTCTGACAGACCGAAACTCTGATTGTATGAGTGATAAATTGATTTTTTACATTTGATTTAGGGGGGCCAAAACTGCTAGAGATGCAAAACTTAGGGGGATCGTTTTGTAGCTTTTTTTCTTAAGGGGCCAAAATCGCAACTTTGTGAAAGTTAGGGGGTTTAAACTGCAATTAAACCTTTTTTATGAAAAGGATAGTTTTTGTACTTTTAAAAAAATTATTGCATGACTTTTGAGACATAATTACTATATGTAAATACATGTTGTTAATTACTATGTTTCGTTAAGATATATGTTAGCATTTTTATACAAAAATCAAACGCAACAAAAACATGCAAAAAAAAAAATAAACACAACCAGAACTGCAAAAAACAACAAGGAGAACGAATGTGGAAAACCACAATCGTCACATGTGTGTCCCAAACACCTTATGAACGGGTTTGCGCAAAGCACGTCATCCACTCTCTCAACAAACCCTCGCTCAAACAACATTCAACACGGACGAACAAAAAGACAACTCTTAAGTCCACAAATGAGCCACATCTTTAAATAATGTTGTTAATTCATCCTCGTCTGCGGTGTCCAAAACTTGCACATAGTTAATCGAAATCAACATGGAGCACTCATGGACATGTCTACTGCTTCAAGGTCTCGTCTTGAACAATGAGACAATGATCGCTCGTCTTGAACTATTTTGAATTGGACCAAAATCCAATCTTGAGGTCAAAGTCCAAATAAGACACAAAAGTACAACTACAAACCATCAATGCCGACAACGAACAGCTGAACAGAGAATAAGGCTTCAGAGTTAATCTGAGCCCACAAACTACGATCAAATGATTGCTCGGCCTTCACGCTATAAAGGGTGCAATTGTCTCACAATTATGTTTACGTGGACACTCTCAAGAACCTTTAAAGGGAGCAACCCACTGCAAAAAGAAAATGCACACATTCTCATTTTGAGAAAAACCTCAAAGCACTTTGAAACCTCAATCACCTAAGTGTTGGAGTGTTTCAATAGGTACATCGCCCCCACTTTGATGAAAAACAATTGCACTCCACTGCATCACACCTACTCTGATCGTTTACAAATCAAGAATAAAACCACAATAATTAATTTAACCAATACATTTATATGAAAATACTCCAAAAATAATTGCGTAAACAATAAACACTCAAATCTTGTTGAGAACATGAGTAACGAAAAATCATGTGATGAAAACAATCAACTATCAATGAAAGGTTTTCAACGGTCAATCAATCTACACAAAATTATTCCAAATGTGTGAATGTGTGTGTTTTGGACTAGTCAAAGACTCAATCCACATGATAATAGTCCATTCACAAGGTAAGGTCCAATAAAACGTCAAACTCAATATTCTCTCTTATGTCTATATAAAGGACACAAGACTACCAATCAAGGTATGTTCATTAATTCTCTCGTCCCACCCATCTCATTCACCTCTTTAACGTTGAAGTGTCTTTTGCAAATACACCCCCTTCGTTTCACTATTGGCAAAGCTTATTCGATGGATTATTCCGATGAATCCTTTAATAACCGAGTAACTTCTTCCATCGATCCGCTCCACATTGAGATTATGGTTCTATCAAACCTAAGAGTGTGTAATGCGACTACAAAGGAGTTGAACCCGTCCTCCTTTTGTCTCCTTTCCTAAGATTAACCTAGAGTCATCAAAGCCTTTATGACTCAGCTTGATGATTATAGTAAGAGTCTGAGGTGATGGACATGGACTCGTGTTAATGGCAAGCGGCAAATCCTACTGATCGTGTAAAGATAAAAGGAATCTTTTGATTGTTGAAGTATAATTCATATTCTAATGTTAGTTAGTTGTGGATAAAATCCAACTATGTTTGTTGGTTAGTTAGTTAGGCAGTTAGTTAGTTAGTGGCTTGTAGTGCAAGTTACTCAACTTAGCCTATAAGTACTTGGTGTTTGTATTCAGTTGATAGCTCACATATGTAATACAACATATATCACTCACATTCAATAATAAAAAGTATTATCATTCCTTTGTAATTTCCTCTTTAAAGTGTGAGTGTGTGGAGATCATTTTGATCTCAGTACAGAACGTTCTGAAGTACCCAAAACATTCTAATCTTTCTTTCAAGTATGTACGTGCATGTTCTATCATTGATGTCGTCACTAAAATTCAGTTTGTGCCATAAATGGTGCGTATTTAAAGCGTTTATTTTTCATTCTACTTTTTATTTTTGTCCGTGTACAACTTTGAAAACAGTGTTAGGTGATAAATTGAAGGGGGAAAAAAAAGTCAAAATCCATGCATACGTAATAATGTGTCAAATCTTTCTTCATTGGAGACGGTGGTATGTTAGATTGAGATACTATGTATGCTAGGCTTGGTTGTGGTTGTAAAATGGGAAGAAATAGGAGAGAAGATCCATAAATGAGAAGATCAATTGTATTAAATTGAGACTAAAAGATTTTTTATAATATTTTTATTGTGTTTTTTTTGTTGCATAATATTTTTATTGTGTATTTCAATCAAAAGTTTTATAATTGTGGTATTTAATAGACCGTCAAAAAAAGTTGTGGTATTTAATAAAAACAGTCAAGAGAATTTATTGATTTTTGAATAAGAGAAATTTATTGATATTCAATTGAAATTCCTCCCAACTTATAAAATGCGTGAGTATTTAAAAGTAGACAAATTTGATGGATTCTTTCGGGAATCGGAAAGTTAATTTTGTGAGGCTTTTTAATTGAAAATGTAAATACTTAATTCTTTCCATAATCTCACACAAACTCTTGTGATTTTCTCATACTCCCCCAAATTCTTTTCTTTGGCACGGATTTATATTTCAGTTCTTTTTTTTCTTCTATTCGTTGTCAACATGCTTATAATTTTGCGACATGACATAAGTGCCTATCGAAAATTCTTCAACTTGTCAACTAAGAGTTCTGCAACGTAACTGGTTTTGCTATGACTCATTTGATTCTTTGTATATAGATTACTTTTTTACACTAACTTGATCAACTTGTTTAGTATGATTCATTGTTATATGTATATACCTTTTGACAATTGATTTATTGTTATATTGATTATTGTTTTATTTTCATTAATATTGTGTTATTATTATTTATAAGTGAGTATCTTTGAGGGTTTTTTTTAGCTTAGCTCGGGGGATGAGATTATGTGATGTTTTTATGATTTTTTATTAGATATTAAGTATAGAGGAATTGATTCACAAGATCCAATTCTCTGTGTGATATTGGTTTTCTTCGAAAATATATCTTAGTTCACTTTGTTCTCATTATAAATGAGTGATGGAGTCAATTATTTGCTAGAACCGATAGTCTTTTTGTATGGGGGCCTTTAAATAGGGTTTTCGGTATTTTTTTTCTTCCTGATTTTATGTGTCTTGCCTCTTTGATGGATTAGACTCAATCTAATCTCCCTTGATTTTCAGCACCCGGAGGGAAGAAGTTTTTTCTTTTTCTTTTTTTTTAAAGAGAAAAGGAGGTTTTTTGTGTTGTTGTTTTTGCGATGGTGTTGGTTTTTTAGTGCCTTCAAGCACATGTTCATTTTTTTTTAGGTGTTTGTTGGATTTTTTTTTTGTTTTGGATCACATTTGATTTGTTTTTTCTTTTTGAGGAAAAAAAAATGCATTCACTCAAATATCTTCTTTATAAAAAAAAAAAATGGATCACTCTCGTTGACTAAGATTATGTGCAATTTTAAATTCAATTGTAGAACTGTTACTAATTATCTAACAGCTGACATCAATAGTATTCTATTCTATCACAACAAAATTCAATGCAACAAAGAAATTCTTTTCATGTTTATCTTGAATCGTGATGTATGACACCGGAACATTTGCACTGCTCCCGTTTTCATATACCAGTACACTGTATGTTATAATTATTTGGATTTGCTCTTGTCAAAAAAAAAAATTAAACTATTTTGATAATTGGTGAAATTTTCTTAGCAAAAATATGAATATATATTAAATAAAGTATACTTTGACAGTTTGAGGAAGTCAGTATTCTCCATTTATTTTGAATGGAGAGCTTCATTTAAAAAGCGAAAGACAAAAATAAATAAATAAATAAATAAATATATAGTGTATTAACAATGCGAAATGATCTAATAGATCTTGTGACATGTATAATAGACTTCAATTAAATCGTAGATGCAACAGTAGCATTGATAAAATGATATTAAGTATATACATTGCATCAACTTTGGTACTATCATATATTTGATAGATAATATATGGTTGCATCTACTTTGATAGAATCTATTTTAGATGAAAATAATAAAATATAAGATATTTTTATAAGTCATTTAATTAGTTAGTCATTACATATTAAGGCCGGAAAGAGGCCCCTAAATCTTCTTACATTTTATTTTTTTAAAAGGTTAAATGAATTTGTTTGAAGGACTTCGTGTGTAATTTTCAAATGGATCGGAACGAGATGATTTTATTCAGTAATATTGTTTAATTCATTGACTATTTTTCATTCTCTTCTTTGACTAAAATACATTAAAAGGGGCTTACTTTCATTTGGCAAGCATCATTTTGGACAATTTGGAAAGTTCGGAATGAAGTTATATTTTCTTCCAAACCTTAGGAGGCGGATGAGATTGTAGAAGCAATCAAAGTCACATCTAAAAAATGGTTTATTACTAGGAAATTAAGACGTCCTTGTTTAGACTACGAAAGATTTTAGAACCCTCTTATTTCATCTTAGTTCTTAATCTAGGTGTTTGTCTTTTAGAGGGCGAATACTCTTCTTTATACTTTTCACAATTTATGGGTTAAATACTCTTTGTGCTTCTCTCATTATATAATAAATTTTGATGATAAAAAAAATAAATATGTATTAAATAAACGGGCACAAGGGGTTACCTTAACCGACTACAAAATGGTCCACAATAGAAAAAACTTTAAAAAAATATTATAAAAATAAATAAATAAATAGAAATAATTGCCTAGGTATGGTATCAGTTAGAAGTGCTCGTGGTACGGTTAGATTCGGTTTTGAGACCAAAAGTCATTCTAACCACAAGATAAAGAAAGTATGTAGTTTGGTTTTGGTTTGGTTTACTTTTAAAATAAAGATCAAACCAATGCAGTTTGGGTTAATTTGGTTGTTGCGGCTTTTAGCGAGACAATTATTTTTTAACATTAAAATCAAGTTAAAACCACTTTTTTTGCAATGTTTTAAATTTCATCGACATAAATAGTCACTTTAGTCCCTGAATCTACACCTCGCTGTCACAAAGGTCCATGACTCAGGATTAAATAAAAATAAGTCCTTGACTTTGCACTTCCGCTATCACTTTAGTCCTTGATGTTAAATAATTCTGTTAAGTGATGATGTGACACAAGTTTTATGATGACATGTCATTTGATGTGTCACATGGACTAAAGTGAAAGTAGAAAATGGTCATTTTGGTCTCTGAACCAAAAACCAATATCCTCAAATTGAATTTCAAATCCCTAAAAATGTCATCTAATTCTCTCTTTTGTTCAAAATCAACATTCCATTAAACACCAACTTACTTTTAGGTCCATGGCGTGCATACTTACTATCAGTTAAGTCTCTGACAGTAAACATGTACTCTCACTAACGTCATTTGCAAGTTGTTAGTTTAACAAAATGCTATTTACTGACAACAATAGACATTATTGTTAAAAGCTTGTAAACTATTATAACACTTGCCAAAATGATTCTATAATTGAATACCAAAATGTTTCTATAACATAACTATTAAGTCATTAGATAAAGGTCAACCATAAAGTATCAAAAGATTGCACCACATTTGGGCATATAATAGTTTACAAGTTTTTAACACTAATGTCTCATTGTTGTCAATAGGTAGCATTCTATTAAACTAACAACTTGTCAAAGACCTTAGTGAGAGTACATGTTCAGGGATCTAACTGATAGTAAATATGCACAGTCAGGGACCTAACAGTAAGTTGATGTTTAATTGAAGATTGACTTTGAACAAAAGAGAGAATTAGATGACATTTATGGATTTGAGATTTAGGGATTTGAAATTCAACTTAGGGATATTGATTTTTGGTTTAGGGATCAAAGTAATCATTTTCTACTTTCACTTTAGTCTCTGTCAGACATCAAATGACATGTCATCATATAACCTGTGTCACATCATCACTTGACAAAATTATTTAATGTCAGGTACTAAATTGATAACGAAAGTACAGAGTCAGGGACTTCTTTGTATTTAATACTGAGTCAGGAACTAAACTAACTATTTGGTCAAATTAAAAACATAGACCGAAAACCAACCGTCTTTGGTTTACATTCTCTAAATGTTCTCATTGAATTTCTATGATTTAAGATATGTCTAACATAAACAGCAAAATTAGTGCATGTCACATCAAATAAAAGAACATAAATACATTTTAAAATAAAAAGTAAAGAAGGAACTTAATAAAAGAAAAAAAATATCATTCTATAAAATGTTTCACAAGTTTATATGAATATTAGTCTGGGTGACATAAGTTTAATTGATTTTTCTCTTAAGTTGTGGTTTGGTGCGGTTTAATTCGGGTTCTAAAATAAAAACGCAAATCTAATCAAACCGTACAGTTGATTAAAAAAATGACAAAAATGCAACCGAAGAAAATGCAATTTTTTACAATTTCAGTTTAGATTGATTCAGTTTATGGTTTTTCGATTAAGTATATACGGTTTTGAAATACCAATGGCCACCCAAACAACCACAAACTAAAAGAGCTAAGGGAATGAAAAAGTAGCAAAACCCAAAAATTGGGACGTGCCCTGAAAAAATGAGGCCATGTCTGATGCATGCCGTAAACATGCTTAAGGATGTTGTCATTCATTAAATATTTTTCTTTTTTTTTTTCTTAAAATTTCTGTCTTTCCCTCAAAATGCATGGAAGAGTGCAAGTGATAAATGAAAATTTGGTTTAGTTATATTTTTCAATGCCTTGTTCGGTTGTTCCTACCTATGGTTGCTATATGGGATCTTGCCTTGTTTACTGTTTGGAGGACACTTGGGTTTAAAAGACTAATTTGGATGGTTCGTTTCATGCAATAATCTTATTACATCCTAGCATATTTGAAATTAGGTTTGAAAGTTACACCTCTCACCCAATTTTCAATTTTTCATATGGTAGACCTTGAATAATTCTTTTCCCTAAACGTTTTTTCTTACATAATAGAAGATCGATTTTTCTAGTTTTTTAATAAAAAATGACGAATATACTAATAAACTCACATCATCTATGTTAATTGCATTTTCTCAACAAAAAAAAAACTATGTTAATTGCATAAAACAGCAGAGTAAATATGCCTACAAATATGACTATATTCAAGCTTCTAAAATATTCATGTCTTCGGATCTGCAATATTGACAGCTTTAAAGTCATTGATTGAATTTGCACTTGATAAAAATTTCAACAAACCGCATAAAGATGGAAAATCAAAAGAAACAACATCGTGCTAAAGATGATGAAATCTCAAACAAACGAAAGGAAACTTAAAATATATGAAAACCACTTGTTTAACCACTTGTCCCCGTGAGCTTAGCTCAATTGGTAGGGACATTGCATAATTTATGCAGGGGCCGGGGTTCGAACCTCAGACACCCCACTTCTCCACAATTAATTGTGTGAGCTCTAGCCACTAGACTACTAGACAAAAAAAAAAGAGCTGTTTTGTTGTAAACTCTTGGTTCCTTTTGCAGTCGCTTAGACACTCCTTATGCTTTTGGGATTGCTGTGATTTATAATTTCATTTTGGCTTGTTAAAAAAAACATTATAATAATCTCTTTTATA
>Ga0209282_1001060_pt1 | contig 14539 bp, 4 predicted proteins | sample Mtrugardesep15_FD_187529 | JGI IMG/M metagenome (GOLD analysis project Ga0209282, IMG submission 187529) | Root nodule microbial communities of legume samples collected from California, USA - M. trunc garden sep15 (SPAdes) (version 2) | ecosystem: Host-associated > Plants > Roots > Nodule...
TACAATGTCTACTGTCACATCTTCGGTGGTAGTGGTGTAGTTTGTTTGTGCTAGAGATTTTGGTCTTATTCATATAAAAATATCGACGAGGACTACATACAGTAATAGACTCAAACAATTAAACAGGTGAAGAATATTGAATTGTATTTATGAAACAGTCACTAAATCACTGGATTACAAAAGGAAAATATCTGATAGTGTAGTCTATCAGCCCAATCCCATTGCTCCCTTCGCAAAGAATGGTTTTCTGTTATCCTTTCCTCTCCTCTTAACTGAATTCTCAATACCACCTCACCACTCTCATTATTCCTTATATAACTAACTCATGCACTCATGGTCAACGTCACTGCTCTCCCTCCTTTGTATTGTCAGCTCAGCTCCCTGCTGTCCTTTAAAATGTTGCTTATAAAAGAAATTCTAAACCTTGGGCCTATTTCCAGTATGGGTCACTAATGGGTCCACTATTCTCTCTTGGTCCCTAACTTATTTCAGATATTCATAAATTCACTTTATTGTGCAAATTTATCTTGGCGAAGTTGTCCAGTGAGTCACTTCACTACACAAGTTTGAATATTTAGCTGTCATGGGAAAGCTGTAATTACTCATCAATGACTAATTGATTATGATGAAATGTGCTTATTGTTTACATTTGTTACACCTATTATTTTAGTGTATATTATTTTATTGTCTGGCGAGTCACTTTTCAATTGTTCCTATCTAAAGATGTATATTATTTCTCATCCCACACCTTGGATCCAATGTCCAAATAAAATATTGGCTTGTTAATGAATTTTCATTTTATCGATTTCTTGTTTTGGCAGTCGCTTGTCAGGGTGCTCGAATCTTCTGCTGTAAACACTCCCTGCTACTCTTTGATTTTATTTCAAGACCTGTTGGTGTCTACAACACTATCTCCTGTATGGTTTAACTTTCAAATACAACTTTGGTTTTTATTATTTTTTATTTTTTTATTTTTTATTTTTTATCTTGGTAAAGTTGTTTGCCCATTCATTAAGTCACATATTAACCTTGACTTTTGATTCTTTTGTCAGGATGACACCATAAACTTATTCACATATGCTGTGCTAAGGTTGACTCCGCGTGCTCTATCTTCTGGAACAAGTTCCTGGTCCTACTTACGTAAAGGAAACATTGCTTCTAATGTTGTCACCGAGACTAATGTCGCCCCTCCAAGCTCTATGCCTGAAAGTTTTTACGGATCATCTGATATTTCCCCCGGGGAGGATAACAACTATCATGTTGTGAGGCCCTTGCAGAGTGACAAATGGTCCAAGGGAAAAGATGGCTATCTTGTCACTGATTTATGGGGTGCAGAGGTTGGTACGTGGGTATTTGCTACTCCAACAGTATTGCTTCAACATACAGGGGAGAGAATGTATCTTTGTGCTTATCAGCACAGGAGCCTTACTTTGATGCTTCTTATCCCCATATCCTCTATACCTAATGGGGAGCAAGGTGTGTCGGCAGTGAAGCAACAAGTTCTTGAAAATGTTAGTTTCTATTATATTGGATATTTTTCTTCCTAATGAATTCTTATAAGTTTGTACACACAATATGACAACAACCACGCATTTTCCCACTAAGTGGGGTCGGCTACATGGATCAAATTACGCCATAGTGTTCTATCATGCACCATATTTCGGTCCAACTCATTAATTTCCAAATCTTTTGCCACTAAGTTTGTACACATAATATGAACCGAGTCAAATCGAAACAAAACATCGGGTGTTCTCCATCGAGTTAAATTTTGTTTGGATCCTCTCCTTAGGCTATGTCGTAGTCAACCTCAGAAGGTAGCTCATAGAGTGAGAATTTCTCAAGCCTTGTGAGGACTACTTTAACCATATCTCTAGTCAATATGGGATCTCAGTACATCCCTTACGTTCAGAACTACACATCTAAATCATGGCCAAATGTAGGTGGCCCAATTAAAACACTCACACATAGAATTAGACATCTTGAGCATGGACAATACTGGTGTTCTGACAGTACATCTAAGATAGACTCTAGTACCATTTTAGAATTTATGCCTTGCTAAACTTAATCTTGAAAGCTAGCTTATACGTTGGGGATTGCCCAAGGCTTATACATTATAAGGACTAATTTGGCCATATCCATAGCGGATTTGGGATCTCAACTAACTCCTTGCATGATACGAAGAACTTATAGGATCCCTATTTTGTATGCTGTTATGCTTAAACATATTCTTGGGGACTAGTCGTTACCCCTTCTGTTTTGTTCCCTTTCATGGAAAAGAATTCACAAATAAGGGAGAGCGAACACCTTTACTTTCTCGTTTCCGTTTCCTTTGCGATATCCCATTGAAACGGACCATTGCCTGAAAATTTTCTCTGTTTTTGTACTGTTTGTGTATCTTGGGTTATTATATTGAATTCTGTTTTAGTTTCATAAAGATTTGTTTGAATTCCAATAGTGACAGAAACACAAGTTCTTTTTTCAGGTGTAAAGTGCATATTATTTTGTTTTTTTCCCCGTTTTGCTTGGGTTTTGCTTTTTGTGCATGATTATGATATCTGAGTATACAAGGAAACGTGTATTTGGAAGCCTTGTTAATAAATATTGATGGAACTTCGTGCCTTTTTGCATTATTGTTCTCTAATAAATCACGTGTCATGTTGAAGCTGTGGACAGCGTAATACCTGGAAACAGGATAACTGTATAAATGGTTGTATTTTGAACCATTTGTTGATATTAATGTTAACTATACTAGGATGCTAATATTGTACTTTAAAAGAGAAGTAAACTACATGATATGATTTTGTTTATATTATCATAAATTGAACTCCACGTATTTGGTGATCTGCTTGAGTAATGCAAACACATCTACCATCATGTCATGTGTGTTCATTAGGCAGTGTACTAACATTGCAGAATACTCCTAATGAGTACAATTTTTAATTTTAATGTACTTGTTTATCTTTATGTAGCTAAATGTTCTTTAGTTACAAGGATACTAATTTTTTTTGTTTGTTGATCGGGTAATCTTGTTGAATAACTGCACAATGGTTCTCGTGTTGAGAAGGATATGATATTGAAATCTGAGATATTTAACAATTGTATCGTTTTCTCTAAACATTTATTTTTGTTTGCTGAATGAATACATCAGGCATCGCTTAAGATATTGAAAATTGAAGAGAAACTATCCAAAGGATGGGGTGGTGAGAACGCATATCATGTAGGCGGGTACCGCTATTTATTAGTGGATGGTGATAGAAATGTATCCAGAGCTTCTCCATCAACAAAAGTTACAACGTTAACTAAGGTAGAGTGTTGGCATTGCACTGTATTCTGATTTCCATCTTCCTTTAATTTTTTTAAATTAACACATGATATGCATGTTATAAATAGAAATAATTGCTATTAAAATTTCAACTTTTCTACCAATAGAGATCAAAGCTTCTAATGAAACTGCTTGGTGGTTGGCACTGTAAACCAAGTAGCTGACTTGAAAGCTGAAAACAGTTTAAACTTTGATTTTCATACCCGGTGCAGGAATCCTTACTTGCTATGAATAAGCTTAGGCAGGAGGTTGAGTTGGAGAAGAGTCGAGCAAAACTAGACGAGCATAGTTGCGAGAAAGATCTAGAGGTTTGCATAAGAGCAAAGAATAATGCCTGGGTTATTTCTCGAGTTACAAGAGGGAAGGAGCTTTACATGGTTCTAGAGAAAGCCAATGAAACCCTTCTATATGCCTCAGATGCTGTTGAGAAGTTTAGTAACAGGTATTATATTGGTTTCCGATCATTAATGCATTTAATAATGTAGTTCCTAATGCATAAATTGTTGTCCTACTTAAAACGAGACCAACACAACGAAAAGGAAACATCAGTTTAATTTTTTCGTTTGAATATTGCAGGTATTGTGATGGAACTTTTTCGCTGGATTAAGGAAACCGCAATATGTGCAACAGAGGAATAGGAAGCTTAGGGGTTGTTTAACAAAAATGGAAAATAAGTCGCAGAATATGTTTGTTTTAAATTTAGAAAATGTTTTCTCTAGAAATATTTCCTAAAAAACGGAAATATAATACCTGGTACTTAAAGAACGTAAGTTCCCCCCTCACTTTATTTGTGATTATTTTTTCTCTTTTTTCTTTCTAAAAGAACTCTTCCGCTTCCTCACACGCAAGACCTTCACCCTTTAGGCTAGTAAGACTGTAAGAGCACCAAAATCGTTCACCTTTACCCAAATCAATTACATATTTGTCATCCTCTTATTCTCCTTTACTGTTTCATCCAAGTAAATTTATGAAAGGAGTTGGCTTGAAAAATGAATCATTTTTAGACTTAACCTTTTGTCCACTGTTCCCGCATATCATCTGTTTTTCTTATTATCTTTTTTTCTTATTCTCTTTTGTTTGGATGTAGTTTTTCCCCCTCATTTAATCTACAATTTTGATTTTGATTTTGATTTTTTATCTATTTTTTCTATACAGTTTTGTTAATAAATAAAAAGAAGAAATTTTATGATTGGTTGTTTTTTTGTGCATAAGAAGATTTGGTAAATAAAAAATGACTATTTTGGGAGCAACTTAAAAAGAGATTTTTCTAATTGTTTTTGGCTGCTGCTACTATTTATTTTGTTAGCAAAAAAAATATATTTTGACTATGAAATATGGTTAACCAGAAAAAGTATAACGCCAACGCTATCTACATATTTGAAAATTGAAAAAGATAGTTAAAATTGTGAAGATGAGCGGAAGATTTTTATGAGATGTAAGATTTGTTTGCGAGTGAAAATAGAAGCTGTAAAAGATAAAAGTCAAATGAAGGGTATTAAAGAGAGACCAAAATTAACAGTGGTAAAGATTAAATGAAGAGAAACTGTTCAAATATTTTAGTAAAATAAGTACAACCATGAGATTTATTTTATTTTATCAATTAGTGAGTAAACAAATTGAAGGTTGTGAAGTGTTGAAAATAAAGTGATAAAATGGAAGAAATAAGAAGAGAGAGCAACGAAAACAAAATTGGAAGAAGGAAGAAGAAAATGATGGAAGAAAGAACGGTAGAGAGAGAGAGCACTTAAATGGTCTTTAAGAATGAGTTAGAATTAAATAAATAAAAGAAAGTTAGAAAGAGTGGTAAAATTTGCTAAAAAAAGGAAGAAGAAAAGAAAGAGTGGTACAATTTTATTTAACTTTGAAATTAAAGTTAAAAAGATGGAAGAAGTGGAGGAAAAATAACAATGAAAATGACATGTCTAGATATAAGATTGAGTCGACGATAATAGATTTGAGTAGAGTTTATAATGCCACGTCTTTAAATTTCATCGCCACAATTGTAAAAGAAGACATTTCTATTTTTTTTTTGGGTTCTTATTGTGTTACTTACTGAGTATTTTTTTTAGTTAGGAATAATTGTTGCTACTTGCTTTTTTCTTTTAAATTTAATTTTTAAAATATGTTTACAGTTAAATTGGGAATCTGATAGGAGTATACCATTTGTGGGGGGTAGGAAGAATAAATTTGAAATTTGAACGAAAATGGAATTGAGTTGGATAAAACCGGGTTTGGGCTGAAAATGGGCTTGTTGACCCATAAAGCAGGGTTTTGATCCATCGTCGTCATACAAAACAAAACAAAACGCGATAGAACAGAACTCTGAACTGAACAAAACTAGGGTTTAACAGTATAAAGAGTAGATCCGAATCGGTTCTCGAATTCCATTCATTTCAGATCTGCTTCTGCTTTCTTCTAGGTACGTTGCTTACATTTTCTTCTACTTCGTGCTTTTTAATTTCGAATCGTCTTTCATTTTTGTCGAAATTTCAATTTTCTGAAAAAATGTCTCTAAGGATGATGAAAACAAAATAACTTTCGTTCTTCTGAGTAATCCATGCGGAAGATACTTGGAGACCTGAACTGAAGAGACACTTTTCTTGTTTGCTCGTAGTTTTAGTGCTGGATTAGGTTTTACTTGAAAAGGCTCTTATGAGTTATCCATTTCTTGCGTTTTAATTGTGATTGTTGTTTGGTTTCTTGTTCCAATTTTCTTCAAATTGTATTGGCTGTTTTACTTGTTTATGTTATGACTTGTAAAATCTTTCCCATATGGGTCATGATATTCTGGTCTTTTAATTCAGTGTTTTTGCTCCAAGTTTTTTAGCTGGACTAGGTCTTCTACTTGTTTATGTTTTTTTTGCTTGACTAGGCCCATCGTAGTCAATAGCGACCCTATAGCTGCCGCGTGTAGGGTTTGTAGGGTATTGTCGTTGCGGCGCGGAGTAAGATAGGGGCCGCTTTGGCTGCTATAGCGGATAGCGGCTGCTTTAGCCGATTTTAGTCGAAAATTTCCAAATTGACCATATTTTTATAACACTTTGTATGGTTTCCAAATTTGTAAATTGATTTTAGGGATTCTTAAAACCTAATTGTCTATGTTGTATGGTTTCTCTCTTTTTTTTGTTTTATGGTTTCTCATTTTTTTTTTTAATTTGTTCCTCTATCTCTTGTTTTTTGGTGTTTTGTTTTATGCATGTCCCATGAGATTTGAGTGTTATATGTAATTTTATATTATATATATATATATATATATTTTAGAAATATATAAGTTTGTTTATATTTTATACCATTATTCATGTAATTTGTTTAAAAAATAATCAAATACCGTTGACCGCTATTACGCTATCCCACTTTTGGGGTCAGCCGCTACGCACCGCTATCCGAGATTGACTACTATGACTAGGCCTTCAAACCCCATTCAATAAGCCTCTGATGATGATTAAACTAATAACTTTCGTTCTTCCGAGTATTCCATGTGGAAAATATATGGAGACCTGAACTGAAGAGGCTTTCTTATGTTGCCATCCCCATTTTTATGTTTTTTTATTAGAATTATTAACGAGTACCAAATTGGTTGAGTGATGGCTTGTATACGTGTTTATAAGCGGGCGCTATCCATGCCTTACAAGCCAGTTATGTGGGGTTGTGTTAGGCCCAACCACGAATTCTAAGAAGAATATTTTTATTTTTTGTGATTTATTGTAGAAATTGAGCACACAGTTGCCTTGATTTTTATTCCTATTTGCTCTTTTTGGTGATTCTTACCTTGGAACACCACTTAAATGTAAGGCCTCTGCGGGGATGATCAAACAAATAACTTTCGTTCTTCTGAGTTGTTCATGCGGAAATTTTATGGAGACCTGAACTGAAGAGGCTTGTTAATGTATTTCTTCTCCTTTCCTTTCTGACATGGCCTTCAAGTCTCATTTTTTATGATGTTATTTTTATTGTTTTGCCATTTTATGGAGACCTGAACTGCATAGACTTGCTAATGAATCAATAATGCATTTTTTTTTAATTTGTTTTTCATGATTTTCAGGAATTTAAAATTACATTGATTTTATGGTATGATAGTTTCTTGTTTGCTCAAAGCTTTATTGCGAGCAGTTCTTGTTTAAGGTTATGTTGTGTTAAGTCTAGTGTCATATCCTCCATCTCTTGTGTTTTTATTATGATTTTATAGTTGGACTACGTAATATATATATCAAATTTTAGCAGTTGCTGTTTGGTTTCTTGTTCCAAATGGTTTTTTTTGGGCACTTCTAGATTAATAATCTGTTATATATGTTTAAGTTCTGTCTTTTGAAGTCTATCATGCCTTGAAAACAAACCCCATTTGAGTATAGCCTCTGAGGATGATAAAAAAATAACTTTCGTTCTTCCGAGTTTAACATGCGGAAATTTCATGGAGACCTGAACTGAAGAGGCTTACTCATTTATTACTTTCCCTTCCCTTGTGCCATGGCGCTTCCAATTTTCTGTTTCATTATGATATTGTTGTCCTTTGTAATTTAATTTAATTAAGATTTTCGCCTTGTGTTCGTTGCTTTCTTGTTACCTTTTATCATTTAATAACTGATTGATTTATGTTATTACTCTTTGCAGTTTCAACTTCTTCAGAGGAATTTGCTAACTGCCTGCCACAGACTCTTCCAAAATGAGGTATGTATTCTCCTGCTTGTTATTTTGCGAAATCGAGATATATTATTATCATTATTTTTAATTTTGCAGTTGTCTAACATTTTTTGTTTTCTTGTTTTTTCTTATTGAAGCCGGCCAATGGAAGAAGATGTAAGTTACTTATTCTTTAATTATATTATATTTTTTATCACAATTTTTACATTATGATCCTGATACGGATCGCATATCTGTTATGTTATATTTAGTGCACATTTGGATTGACCTTGAGTTTGGCGGAATCTTGGTGTCACCTTGATTTTAACAGAAGCTACACTTGGAGTTTCAACAGTATCACAGTGCCAGCATGATTTAGTCAAACTCACAGTCAAGCTAAACATTTAAGTACTCAATATGCTGTATTTGTTTTGGCCTAATTCAGAATTGTTATTTCGTCATATCTATTGTTTATCATTACATAACTAGGTAAAGGAATTTTAGTTTATGATGATTTCAAAATGTTTTAGTTCGATTGAATTGCAGGTTGTTAGCAATAAAATGTTCTGTTAATTTTGTAAGTCAGCTGTGTTGTGGCTCTGTCTCTTAAAAATGATATACTAATTTGTTTCTACATTGAAGTAACACTACTTTTCTTTATTGAATTTAAGTTTACCCATCTTTTTTCAGTTTTTTTTTTTAAATAACGAAGAGGCCCGAAGCCTGGTCTTCTTTTTTCTTTCTGCATGCGTCACAATGGTTCTTATTGCACTTTGGCTTTAATGTTAAATGGCTGTTTAAAATTTAACATGCTTTAAAATCTTGTCAAGCTGACATACTCAATTCTTACAGGCTGTCGGGAAGAATGAGGAAGAGGAATTCAACACCGGACCACTATCTGTACTCATGATGAGTGTGAAAAACAACACACAGGTATTTTTTCTTATACGACACACTCATAGTACCGTGTGTTCTTCTTGATCGGTGCTGTGTTTTTGATGCTTGGTTTTACAAACACATGCAGGTTCTGATCAATTGTCGTAACAACAAAAAGCTTCTAGGCCGTGTCAGGGCTTTTGATAGACACTGCAATATGGTTCTTGAAAATGTCCGTGAAATGTGGACTGAGGTATGCAACGTTTGTTTATGTAAATTACTTCTCTACTTAGTACATCTGAATTTACTTGTCTGCTTGTGGCATGAGCTAAATGTTCTGCTTGTATGTATCAGGTGCCTAAGACTGGTAAAGGAAAGAAGAAGGCTCAGCCAGTCAACAAGGATCGTTTCATCAGCAAAATGTTCCTTCGTGGAGATTCTGTCATCATTGTTCTTAGGAACCCCAAATAAGCTAGTATCTCCATCCATCTGTTGAAGTAGTTGGCTCTTCTTTTTGGCTTTGTTTTCTTGCATTATTGGTAATGAAATATGGTTTAGACTGAAAGCCAAATTTTATTGAGATGTGGAGAAATTGGTGGAGGATCTTGTTTTAGATGTCGATGCTTTAGAACAAGATCAACCAAATGTGCGGATCTAATTTTCAATCATGTACATGTAGTCGTGATGTATGGAATGGTTTGACTCTGGAATAGTTTAACTTTTACATGCGACTATGTTGTTATTCTTGTCCGTTATTATTTAAACTCAATCTTCCCCCCTCCAAAAGTATAATATTAAGCATACATAAATAGTTTAGGATTGCCTGCTCAAACCTAATTTCAAGGGTTATAATAATGGCTAATGTGCCATTTCTTGACCGAGTACTTAAAATAATTTTTCTTTCTTTCACTAATGGTTTTTTTTTTAATATGTGTGAAATGATCAAATGAGTATTTCATTGTGGGATGGAGGGAGTGTTAATGAAAGAATAAATAATTTTATAGAATGTTAACAAGTGTTCTTTAGGTATTGAGGTGTTAAAATAAGTAATTTTGCATCAAAAAGTGGCGTGATTATAGCTAAGACAAATAAATATTTTCAATACAAAATTTCTATTAGTAGAATCCTTAGAGCCCATAATTTAAAATTTGAAAATTTAAAAATAAAAAGCTTTTTTATTTGGGGTAATTCTCCCATGGGTAGACACAAAATAACTTCTCGATTTCAAATGAAGATGGGTTTTGCATCCCTCAAAACATGAGATTTTTATTACTAAAAAAAAACAGAAGAGATTTTTATATGAGCAAGCCACGCAATGCGTTCGCTTTCCAACTAATCAGTTTGGAGTGGATTGCCACATTATCACTAATACTACCTGTCCTCTTCTGCTCTCATTCTCCCTCCATACTCTACATGATTGCCCGATGCTAGGAGAATATGGGACCAACTTGACTTTATTCATTCTCATGACTTCTTAACCAACAAACTCTGTGAATGGCAATAAATTGTTTTGTTTTTCAAGGAGCCTCGTGGAACAATTGGTAAATTTTTAACTCTATCACGACCTTACATAGCAACATCACAAATTTTTGGATATGCTATATATATTCACAGGAATGAGAGTTTTAACACATCAAATAACATTTATATGTTTACAAGGTAAGCGTATGTTGAAGATATAACAATAGAATAACGATAAATAAAAAGAACAGTTGTTGATAATTGTAACTAATTATTTGATAAAAACATTCAGTAATGAATAGAAAATTTAGTAATGGTCAAACAAAACTAAAGAGAACATCGATCATAGACTAGTGTCATCCAGTGAACGATTACCAAAAGACAAAAATAGCATAAGCTCTTGATATCCAAGTAGCTTCACGAATTCTAAGTCCCAACACTTGAGATCATTCACCGGAACTCACGACAGCGACCACCACATGCTTCTTAGTCCTTACAGTATTCAATCACCTTCGCCAATATCTTGCTCGTCATGTTTGGAATAGGAATCCCGTTGTCGGCACAATCTTTCTCTATCATGCACATGATCCTTTGGAATTCATGTGCCACCGTCTCATCAACCTCAAAGGTTTCTCCATCAGAACTCTTCAATAGTGACTGTCTTCTTGGTTGTTGAAGACATGGTGATCGGAAAAGGTGTGAAATCGTTAACTCTTAACTTTTTCTTAATGAAATTTGTGAGCTTGAATCTTTGAACCCCGTTTCTCTTATTTATAGGCGTTTTTGTATACATATTTTTTAAGAAGATCTATCTTAGATTCCGTAAAAAAATATAACATACTAAAAAAAAAAAGAATTAAGATATAGTTCAGATATAAAAAAAACAAAGGGGTACAAAGAGTAATTTTTTTATTCCATATTATTTAAAAGGCTAAATTGCAGTTTTAACCCTCTAACTTTCACAAATTTGCGATTTTGGCCCCTAAGAAAAAAAACGCCCCTTAAGTTTTGTATCTGTAGCAGTTTTGGCCCTGAAGGCCAAAAAAAAAAACACGTGGCACCTCACTTGGGGTGCCACGTTAGCGTTGACCAAATCAAAATTGGCCTTGGGGGCCAAAACTGCCACAAATGCAAAACTTAGGGGGCCGTTTTGTAGTTTTTTTTTCTTAGGGGGCCAAAATCGCAACTTTGTGAAAGTTAGAGGGTTAAAACTGCAATTAAGCCTATTTAAAAATAGCACAGGATTGTAATACTAAGATAATTGATTCTTGCTCAATAAGTATCAACATAACAAAAATGTTAGTGGCAACGATTTTGGCAATAATGACACACACTATCTTCGATTGGTTAAAATTTACAAGAGTCCCACCAAATTTATATGGGCCCTACATGATTTGGTGGGACCTATGTAAATTTTAACCAATCAAAAAGAGTGTGTTGAAAAATGTGTGTTTCTAGCATTCCTCTGATGACAATCTTTCTAAAAGTGATTACAAAAGTAAACAATTTTCTATCACCATCGTGGACAAAATTGCTAAGTTGAACATGCATGATAAATCAAATGAAAATAGTGCAGAGAAAGACAGAATCAAAGCTAGCAGTAGCAGGGTAAAGAATTCTCATATCTAATCCTTCAAGAAACACCTCAGAAGAATTCAGAACTATAACTACAACTAAGCTTATATATCTACTAGTTTGGAAGGGATAGATATCACTACTACCAGCTGTAAAAGAAAGAAAAGAGAGAAAAGTTTGAATATGGAAACAGAATCAATTCACAATGACCAGCCAACTTAGTTTTAGTAAATGGCTGGCCTTGATAACCAGGTTGGCCAACAAACATGCATGAAAAATCAAATAACATGATGCAAGTTTCTACAAATTGAGTCAATTGTGTCTATTGTTTTTAAGGATCGTGAACAATCAAAATTAACTCAAGCTTCTACCATAACCTCTTCTTGCCACACTAGGATGTGAATCAACTAATAGAAAGATTATTTTATGGTTTTCTATAGACTTACACAACTCGAAGATTAACTCCTTTGAGAATCTTGAACGTATTCTCAAAGGAATTTGATATTCGACCACAGTGGTCAAATATTTGACCATATACTTGAGAAGCTAGAGTTTCTTACCTCTCAGATCATATGAATTTGATATTTTTCGTTACCGTTTAGCTTTACAAATTATACATTCTTGTTAATTGGAAGTTATAGCCTTATAGTAATATGTTTGTCCCTGAGGAGATAACTCTGAGATGAGTGCTACACTGTACAGGGGTACTGCAGCTTAAAAATAGTGAGATTCCTATAGGTTCTTATTACACTTATCATCATTAACTCAAAGAAAGAAAAAAATTATACTCTTTATAATCTTATAAATTAATACTAAAGTACTGCACAAATTAATACTTGTATGATGATATGAGTAAAATATCTCAACACATCTTTATGTATTATTCACATCTTGGTTCTGTTTCTCCAACTTTCACTCAAATGTTAAAAATCATCTTTAGAAACAAATATATTTTAGGTTTCAATTCTCAGCAAAACGACGGAGAAATAGAAGTAGATGTAAATCATCGTATTTAAGTTGGGTGTTTGAAATAGAGAAGAGCATCAAATGTTTTATGTGATACGAAAATACCATTCAAGTTTAAGGGTAAATTTTATCGGACAACTATAAGACCGACGATGATGTGTGGAATGGAGTGTTGGGCGGTTAAGAACCAACGGAAAATAAAATAAGCAAAACATAGATGAGGATGTTGCATTGGATGTGTGGTAAGATTAGACGAGATATGATTGCATTGGATGTGTAATAAGACTAGACAAGATAGGATTAGAAAAGACAACATTAGAGAGACAATTGGAGTAACACCTATGATAAAAAATACGGTGGAAAATAGGCTTAGGTGGTTTTGGAATCTAGAGAGAAGACCAATAGATTCTGTAGTAAGGAGAGTATAGCATATAGATGATGATCATATCACTAGAGGCGGAGGAAGACCTAGAAAAACTGTAAGACAAACTATTAGGAAATATGGTCTACGATAGAACATTAACCAGTAATTTGTTGCTGATCCCACTTAGTGGGATAAGGCTTTGTTGTTGTTGTTTCAATTCTGAGCAAAATCATGTGACAGGTAACTTGCCTTACTAGAAGAGACAAAAAATCAAGTTTAATTGATTTATAATTACTAGCCTTGGTCCTATAATTACTACCCGTAAGAACTTGATGATGCTGCTAGAACCAAAGACTCTTAGAAATGGTAAACTTGGCAGGTTCAGTGGGAGAGAAATAAGGTGCCAAAACACATTTATCAACAATCTTCTCAAAATCTTGCAAGCAGCACAATGACTCTATGAGCTGAGTTTTTCAATATGCTCAACATTGATCTCAAAAGCAAATTGTTGCTGCAAGGACTCACATATTGGTTAATTATATAACTATTTAATATTCCTAATAATTACCTCAACAATATATTTTGGCCGGATTGATGATTCATCAGAGATAGAAGAAATTAATATTTTTCAAATGTTGGGACAAATTACGCTATCGGGGAAACATCTTTTTAGTACCATGATAAGTTAAGTTTACCTGATTAAACTGAGCCCTTGTGAGAGGTATGTGTCTAACTTAAAAATTAGCATACTTGTATAATCAAGTTTTTTGTTTGGTGCAAAATGACTTTCTGCATTATTGGCTCCTCATTCTTTCAGTAAAAGTTTGCTATGACTAAGTAAAAGATGTTGGTTTAACACAATTGGTTTTGTAGCTTTTGCGATAGAACCGACAGCTTTTGTCAATACGCGAATGTGGTGGGACAAGAATAGTGCTACCCTTAACTGAAAGAGTTACATTGAGAATACCATAATTTTGAAAAATCTTAATCAACAATGCTTGGAACATTTCTCCTAAGGATCTAGAAGTGGAGGTTTTTTTTTGGAGTAGCCTTTAATTAACATAAAAGAAAGTTATCATACTATTAAAGATAAAAAAAAGCTACAACAGTAATAAAGTAACAAAGAACAAAAGCCATAAACCATATATACTTAGTTATTTACTAATTACATAGTATGAGCAATTTAATAAACCAATGCACATGATCCTTTCATTCAAATTATGATACAACGAAAAAGAATAGACAACTCAGCATTGTTTTTTCATTGCCAAGTAGAGAAGAAAGTGTTAGAAGATTCATTGAAAAAAATCACACATATGAAAAGTGAGAATGAATAATCACTTGGTAATTACTAAGGA